>Ga0208454_1000175_pt1 | contig 44492 bp, 58 predicted proteins | sample EasRivMeERMZT100_FD_187530 | JGI IMG/M metagenome (GOLD analysis project Ga0208454, IMG submission 187530) | Soil microbial communities from meander-bound floodplain in the East River, Colorado, USA - East River MetaG ERMZT100 (SPAdes) (version 2) | ecosystem: Environmental > Terrestrial > Soil...
CGCTGGCGGTACGGTTACGCCAAGAACAGGTTTAATACTGGAGAAGGAGAGGTTACAGACTCCACCTCCTGGATAATTCGAGTTCCCTATAACGATGGCACCACCTGCATTATAGGGACGAGCGTTATTGAATGACGACAGAACCTCTGGAACGTTAATATTCCATACTTGGTTCCATACTGCAGCCCAAGTAGGCCTACGGAACATCGTCACTTGGTACGTCAATGCGTATTTGATGCCGTTGCTAGTAAATGAAACGACTGAGGCACCACGCGAGACTCTCAGCTTGATGTAGCCAGTAGGAGTGGTATTTGGGAGCACATCATTAAAGTACTCTGATCCAGGACCCTGGAAGTAGTTATTCCTTGGCGGAGCAGAATATGATACATTCCCACTATCAGTGATTCGTAATGCTCGGCAACCAAAGTACCCCTTGGCAGAATCTGTCAAGTACATATCGATCGAGATTCCTTCAAAGAGCATGTTGGCGAGATTAGATGTGTCTACGCCTACAAGAATCTGCATACGCTCTTTCGCCCACAAGTAACCACTTCTATGTGGGAGCATCTGCGCGGAATCGACTTGTCCTGGACCGCACTTTACGATCATGTCAACGACAAATCGCTCGTTCACGTTCTGTACAGTTGATTGTACTTCGCTATGCGCTACTGCAGTGAGTCCAGTCTGGTGCAGCGTAATGAATGGCGCTACAGTCTTTTTGTTCAGTACGGTGTTCGGTACCGCGGGCGCAGCAGTACCTTTGTAGAAATCAGTGAGTTTGATAGGTTCAGCTTTAGGGATCTTCGCATTTGCTGTAGTGTCAGGCACATAAAGACCACCGCGAACAAACGCGCTTAAAGGTTGATCAACGCCACCGAACTCAGTCTCGATGGCGTTGAGTGTAATCGGCCCTGAAGCTGGAAGCGTCATTATTTCTTCTTTTTAACAAAGACTTTCTTCTTTACTGGTGCCGCTTCTTCCTCTTCTTCCTTCTCAGGTTCAGCAACGTCAGCAGTTTCATCTGCCGCTGCAACCCAGCCATCAACTTGAGATGGCCCTAACATGCTGAAATCAGGAAGCTTTGTTGCGTTGAAAGCACGACCGCCAGTTGCAACTTTGAAGCGATCGTACGCTGCTTTAGCAGCATTCAGTTGGTCTTGTGTATGTGGCATGGCGTTCTCCTTTTCAATATAATACTAGATGAGAATCTTTATGTACAAACTATCCTTGGATGGGCTGCCCGAACGCGGCCCAGCCCAGGATGAGCAACAGCACAAACAGCACGATATTGCTGCCAGTCGGCGCCCACGGTCCAAGACGAGGGCCAGCGAATATACCAACAGCCCAGAACAACATGAGAATCCAGAAAATCAATCGCAGTGTCATGACACTTCTCCTTTGCTTACTTCCATTGGTACTGAACGCCCAGGATTGACCCGGACTGGTAGAGCGTGAACTTGACCAGATCTTGTGGAGTATAGACTGGACCGGTGAGAGTGTACTGCAGTTTGTTCTCCTGCCACATCTCCAACTTCCATTCATCGCCTTCGAAAGGCACGCCGTACAGAGTCACCTGGCCGATGTTCTCTGGGAACACAGCATAATCAGAAGGAGCCAGACCAGTGTCTTCAATCTTGGCCAGGATGTTCTCATAACCGCCGCCATCCCACTTGGCCATCTCATCAGCAACAGTGCTGATGTGGAAATCGCCGCCATGATCGCTTACGCCACCAAGTGCAGCCAACGCGCCATCCACGTAGAACTTCCAGGTGACTAGGCCATCCGCTGTGCGCAGCTTCAGATCGCCATTCTTGCCATTGTGCGGAGTACCGAAAGGAATGCCATACAACTTGTCAAAAGCCTGTACAACTGCTTCCGGAGTATCCGGAGTGTCTTCCCGTACGATGTCGTCGTAACCATATGAAGCGAGTACGGCCGCTTCCTGTTCAGTTGTCAGTTCAATTTTAACGCCCATCTTCATTCTCCTGTTGTTGAGGTACATTTTGCTCGTCTTCAGTCTCCACATCTACTGTGCAGTCTGGTCCTAATTTCACTTTATTAATGTGTTCGTTATCAGGTTGTCCGTATTTGGCTCCACCGCGAGTTACAGTCACTTCACACTTTTTCTCAATATGTATTCGCTGGAAATCGCGACCCAGCATAGCGCAGCCTGATAAACACAGGCTAATAACTATCAGCGACGCGTTGTTCAAAATACGTCTTCGCGTTGTCAATGCGGTTCTTGCCCATCTGCGGAAGAGCGCTGTAAGGAAATACTTTAACCTGGGTGAGAGTAGGGTCTTCATCATCAACCAACAGCACGGTCACTGTAGCTTCGATATTGGCAATATCCGCCACCCATTCAACACCATTGTAGATTGGGTTAAAAGCCAGTCTGATCTCCTGAACGATGAGGCCACTAGCCATGTACTGCGGATTGATCGGGGTGGTCATAGTAAAACCCTCTAGTTACGTTGCGTCAGTGTGGTACGTGCCACCAAAATTGATGTAGCCTGCACTGGCCAATGAGTTATAGGTGTACGTTGCTACGTCATCCGTTGATGATGATATAACATGAGGCTGTGCGTAGATATTAAGACCTGAATTAGTCAGCCACAGTGTGTGATGGAAATAAGTACTAGACAGGTCAACCCCTTTAGACATGCCCCATGTAAGGTGATTATACAGACCCGCTGGCATAGGCAGATCACCAAGATTGATTTGCACAATGACGGCCGAACCAGTCAAAGCTGTCCAGTGGATACGCCCAGTGACATGAACTACATCGTCAAAGCGCGTCCAACGCACAAAACGACTAGCGTTATAGCTAATGCCAGTACCGCCCACAAAAGCTGGGATAGCGGTTCCTTTAATGGCTACAAGACCAGCTGATGGTATCGCTTGAGTACCTAAGCCACCAGCGGCGCCAGCTGTAACCATACGAGTGCCAGAACCAGCAAGATTAGCAATAGTGACTAGGCCAGCAGAGGAAATGTTTAACCGTTCAGCGTTATTGGTGTAAAGCCCAAGAGTGCCTGCTTCCACTGCTTTCAAGCTGAGTTCGCCAGTTCCGCGATGCAAAATCTGGCTATTTGTGTTCGCACCAGTTGCTGTGCGAATCATTCGCAACCCGTAGTCGGTATAGGTCGCATCACCAATTAAGTCGATGTAACTGTTACCATTGCCTGTTCGTCCAGAACCCAGTTCAAGAATGGATGAGACGGTAGAAGCAGCGTACAAATACAAGTTACCGGTTCCGCCAATGTTACCGTCGACGCCCAACTTGCCAGTTGGTGGAGCAGAACCAATCCCAACATCACCGGCTGCGTCAATGAGCATGCGTTGGGTCAGATTGATCCCTGAAGCTGGGCCATTCTTGAAGAAAATTTCTCCAGTTGGAGCAAGTTCAATCTGCGAACCATTATTGACTACACCACCAGCACCAAGATAACTTGTCGCTGAAGCGTTATTGCGATAAGCATTACTGCCTACCACTACTCTGTTGCTACCTGCTGAACCAACCCAACCAAGCAAAGCGCCAGGACGACCAACTAGATTGAAAAACCCATCAGGAGTACCTGCCCAAAAATCTGCAGGAATTCCAACGCTTAAAGAATCACTGAAATTGCCAGAGCCAGTTACACCCAACTTAAATAGTCCTGGCGCGCCGCCTACACCGACGTTACCAGCATTGTTATTAGCTATATCAGAACCAGTTAATGTCCAGTAGTTAGGCGGAATTGTTGGTATCGTCTGTGCGCTTAATACACCAGTCGCACTCGCTATAACCATGCGATTGCCAGTACCAGCGAGAGCATTCAGCGTGACAGAGCCCGTTACTCCGAGCGAGTTGCCTAACGTGGTCGCGCCAGTGGCATTAAAGGTACCTGTTACTGAAAGCTTGAACGCGCCAGGGGCTGCGCCAATGCCTACATTACCAGCGTTGTTATTTGTGATATTGGAAGAGGTGAGAGTCCAGTAATTCGGTACTGCTGCGATCAGCGCATTGACTTCAGCTTCCGTATAATAACGCGCATCGCCGCGTGCTTGATTAAGGTATTGAGGATGGTCATCGTCAGCCAATCCTGTCAACAAACCGTGGTCAGTTACGCCACCAGTAGCAGGGGTCTGCCAATTAGCATTATAGTTAGTAGAATCGATTTTGGTTAATACTTGACCAGTAGCACCACCAGCAGGGATACCATGTATTGCCGCGAGTAGCGCATTTACCTCAGTTTCAGTGTAGTAACGTGCATCGCCACGAGCTGTATTCAGGTACTGAGGATGGTCATCGTCAGCTAATCCTGTCAGCATTCCATGGTCAGAAGTACCGCTTGGCGGAATAGTGATAGTTACCCATTGGGTATCATAATTCGCATTACTGACTTTAGCGAGTATCTGGTCTGTAAGACCGCCAGGAGGAATCTTTGGAATTGCAGCAATTAACGCATTTACTTCAGCTTCGGTGTAGTAACGCGTGTCAGCCCTGGCTATGGTCAAATACTGCGGATGATCATCGTCATCCAGGCCTACAAGATCGCCGTGTTCAGGAACATCTAGCGCATCGATCATCGCCTGCATGTCAAAGAGGAGTGTGTCTATAATCTCAAAATTGGTATTGAGTAACGCACCCCAGCTCCCGTCTTCGCCATTGAGCGTAGGGAGATTAAAGCTGTAACGTGGTGTCAAACTAGGCATTTTCTTCAAACACCGGTGTAGATATATTTGCGTCGTCAGTTGCGTTTGGATTGCATTTCCAAGAATCGCCTGTAGGATCAGATTGCTGTTCCCAACTCCCGTCCTCAGCGGCGCTGCACGCCCAATCGCTTTTTACCTCATCTGGTACAGTATCCCATAATGGGCAACTGACGTCCCATATCTCTGACTGGTACTTGCCTTCGTTGTAAAGGCAATAATTGTATAAGTATGACATTAGCCTAAGCTGTACGCAACCCTACGCGCAAGTCGGCTACCAGAAGTCCTGGAGCGATCATTGCGCTCATTTAACTGGAAAATGCCTTCCGTAGCCATTTTATCCCACATTGGGATTCTCATGTCATCGCGCAAGAATGGTGCCGAGTGAACTGCGGCGCCATATAGGTAAAGATCCGGATGCTCTGTCAGCATCCAGTTCGTCTGCAAATCTGTGATGAGTGCAGGGACTTTCTTGTAGTAATCCATCTGCACGCGGAATTCTGCTTTCGGATCCGGGTAAATCTCAATGACGCCATCAAAGAACGTGTAGCTTGGGATAGTAGGAGTTCTTCCTTGACGCATCATGTCGATGAGATCAGAAGATTGATAAACCAGTTGGTACCGTTCGCCATCGAGTGGGCTCGTGGGGTCCTCTGGATTATCTTTGGCGACGATTACTTCGATGTTGTGGCCTTCAAGCCAATCCTCAGGAAGAGGAATCAACAAATTGCTTCTCCAGCCGATAGTAGCGCCTCGGCAATAAACGCGATTGTGCTTGAGCAATCGGTTCATCTTCGATTCAGCCATTTTGATCCAATCGGCAACGATAGTTGGTTCTATATCATGGCGATCGATCAAATCGGCGACTGCAATCTTTAACTCGCCGTAATTACTGATTGGCATTACAGTCTCCCTTTGGTGATACGAAAGACTTTGTTTTCAGGAGCGTTGGCCCATCTTCGCCAATACGCCGGATCATTCTGCACACCTAAGCGACACGCTCTGACGTATTCAGTCGCTGGTATTTCCGCCACAGGAACCAGGTTTCGGCTCATTCTATGGCCACCATGTGTCGCATTGGCTTCACGGGCTGCGGCGACACTTTCCAGAATAGGCTCTACATCTACGCTGGTTTGCTCGATGAGTTTGCCATCTTCACTGTGAATTCGAGTGCAGTAAGCACCGAACGCATTGATTAAAGTTGTCATGCTCATAATAAAAAGGGCCTGATATTCCTATCAGGCCCCATTGTACCCCGTTTTCCGCTCGAAGTGTTACGCGGCGACCAAATCGCGAATCACGCCGTGTGCTGCTTCGTTGTCGACCTGGAGACCGAACTCGGTCAAGATCATTTCCGTGTCGGCATCGCCAATCTTGGCGATCGGTGAACGCTGGAACTTGCGGTAATACGCAACTCGCGCGTAGGCCGGATCGATCAGGAACGCATCGCTTCCGCGCATCCAACGATGGGGCAACACTTTCAGATCCCCGAAGTCAGACGCATAGAGCGTCACGCTATTGACCACCTTGTTCGCCGCAATCATCTGGCGAGCAGAGGTACGGCCCAGGAACGTTGACACAACGCGCTTGTTGTGTGCGTTGACGAAGAGCAATGAAGGCTCAGCGCCATTCATGTAGCACAGCTCCAGGGTGTCGTTCAGCATGTCTTCAGTGAACGCCACTGGAACTCCGTCATCGACAACGGGCGTGTTGGTACCAGGAATAGGATCTGCTCCCAATGCGCCAGACTGGAAAGTCGTATTGGTGTAAATCCAGTTAACGAACGCGCGGGTGGTGCGGGCAACCGCGGCACTGCCGGTGGCTGCAACCTGGGCGGTGCCAAACATGATTTTCTCGCAATCACGCTTGAGCGCTTTACTGACAAGCGCCATCTGATGCGCCATCTCCTTCCGCTTTCCCGCGGGGTTGGCTGCATCCTGTGAGCCGGAAACCGTTGCGTCTCGGTGCTTGATCTGCGCCACGCCCGTCTGACGAACAGTCGGGGTTGCTGCAGCGCGAGCAAGCTCGAAACCTTCCAGGTCTGCGGCGGTATCAACATTTGGCAGATCTTCGGTCTGCCAATCGAACACCACATTCGAGATGTTGCGGCGACCAATCGCAGTCATGATTGGCGTGTCGAACGGATCGATATTGTAGATAATATCGGACAGATCTTCACGATTCGCCTGGGCGTCGTATGTGGTAAAGGCATCATCTACCTTCGGCATTGCAATGTACTCCTACAGAAGTGTCTCAAATGCTGCGCTAGCATCGCGGATGTCTCCGCTTGCGCGCAACCGCTTTTTGGCGTCATTCAACTTGCGGACAGCCGTAGTCTGCGCGCCCTTGGCAGACCCAGGACGCATCGTTGGTTGCTGTTTCACCTTCACAGCCTTCTGAGTACCCGCTGCTTGCAGCATATCAAATTGTCTTGCTTTGTCGAGTACCAGGAATACTCGATGATCCATCAGACTACCAATGTCCTGCGGAGTGAAGCCGTAAGACTTGTTAGCATAGTCCATGATCTCAACTTGGAAACGCTGTGCAACTTGGGAATCTCGAAGATCCGGTCGGGCTTGAAGCAACGCATCACGTTGCGTTTGCATGTGAGTTTGAACTCGCGCTCTGTATTCGCGTTGGTTCTGCTCCATCACACGCTGTTGCTCTTGCTGTGCCGCTCGTAATTGCTGCTGCCGCTGATCCCACATGGCGCGCTGTGCCTGATACTCGATCGGGTCAGTACGCACCAATGTAGCCCAGTCTGGCTCGGCGCCCTGCAGCTGGTTAAGGTGCTGTTCCAAGGCGCCAAGCAATTGAGCATACTGCTGACGTTCCTGGACTACAGCCTCGGCATGTTGATGAAACTGCTTACGCTGTTCCGCCAACTGCTGAGTCTTGCGCGTGTAATCAGACTGGAACATAAAGCTATCTTGAAGTTCACGTTGCGTGACTTCGCGCTTCTCGCCATTGATGGTGAATTCGAAGACTGAGCCATCGCCGTCATCTACAGAATTGTCACCTACGTCAGCGCTTGTAGCTCCTTCGTCTGCTGGGCCTCGAGAGTCCTGTGAAGCATATTCCTCAGGTTCTTCTCCAGAAGCAGCACGTTCTGCTCCAACCTTACTCGCTACCCCAACAGCAGGATTGGGCTCTCGACCTAGGTCGAGTAGATTACCAAATTGCTGTTCTGCGGTGTCTTCGGAACTGACATGTTCTGTCTCGGTTCCGGAACCGTCTACGTTAAAGGGCATCTGTCTTTCTCCTATTCCGATGTTCATCGAGCTTAAAGTTATCCGAGTAACTTTTCAGTTTTGCTCGGAGCCTTCCAATCGCCTTCATGTCAGCGTACGCATTTTCACGTACTTCAACATCTTTCGGCTGAGATGAAGTGAAGGATTCTATTGTATCATCTTCCATTTCTGAAAGCAAAGCATTAAATTCCGGGTCTCCCAGCAACTGATTCGCTAATGTGCATTTTGCACGAGTCTCAGCGTCCAACTGTGATAGCCCTTATCTCGTCTTTGGCTGCACCTGGATCTACGTTTGCTCCAGCAGCCAGCTGTGCAGTCTCGACAATAACCTGTGTAGTTTCAGCTTGAGCCTTACCCGCAGTGGCCAAGTCCTTATTCGCCGCGGCCTGGCTACGCTTGTTGAGTTCGGCACTGAGCATCCCCACTTGCTGTTGCAACTGCTGCAATTGCTGTTGCCCTTGCTGGAACTGCTGGAAGAACTGTTGCAACTGCTGTGAAGTTTGCACAGGCAGGAAGAAGCGATCTGGATTAAAGTAACCAGTTAGCCCTACCATTTCCGCGCAAGTCTCGCGATACTCTGCCAACGTGCAGATAGGATTCTGCTGTCCGAGCACAGTGATCGCTGTCCATTGGCGTTCAGCGATCGCATTCAGCATCGCCATTTTCGAACCTTCAGTGCCACGGCCGAGTGCAGTGGTTACAATCGCATCCATCCCAGCATTCCAGGCACGCGGATCAATTGGAGCCCAATTATTCCGCAATCTGACCATACTCACTTTGTCCTGGTTCTGAGTGATGCATTTCAGAATCCCTTTGAACAAGCGAGTCATTCCAGTTTGGGCCAAAATGCGAGCCACCATTTCCAATTGGCTTTGCGCCGCCGTAACTGAATTCTCCACGGCGTCATGCGTGGCGCTCTGCAAAGACTTGGGATTCAAGCCAAGCGTGGTGGCGCTAATTCCAGTGCGATTCGCTTTCAGTTCGTCCATGTAACCAAGAAGCGGAAGACATTCTTTGCCCATGAATGGTGTAGTGATTTCCCTGATCATTCCAGGCGCTTTGGCACGAATCACAGCACCAATCTCAGGATTCAGCACGTCATCCATGTTGACCGCAGATTCGACAACTTCTTCTCGCGGGAAAATAGAACGCGACAAGCTGTCGAGGGCGCCGCGTAGCAGATTTGACTTAATCCGCTGCACGTCAGTCACATTTTCGGCAACGCTGTGACCTGTAGCCATATGTGGTTCTGGATCTGGGCAGAATTCGCTTACTGGAATCTCGTCCCATAGATCGATAGCCAGGTCGCCATCATCCTTTTCAAGGATTTCCCAGTTGGAACCGCCACACCATATCTTATACCGCTCCGCAATCCCGTCTGCATCCAAGTCTACGTTGACATACGCTTCGACAACGTCCACTTTCCATTGTGACGGATCAAGATCGCTACGAGTTTTGTCATTGAGCGAACCCTGGTTGTCATACCTTTCAACCTTCTCAGTGTTCGTCGCATTCTCAGTGTTACCAGACATTTCGACGAGCTGTTCGTAGACAAATCCCATCGAAACCAACTCAGAAATCGTCATATCACGACGATGGCCCCACAATGTCGCGTCATCCAGACTTCGCGCATCGCGATTGATCAGTCTTTCCTCTGGAGGAACTGCGCATAGCTTTACACGCCCACCAGTGGAGCGCTTATAAGTTACGCAACAGCTGATCAAAGGCTGGCCGAGTTGGCTTGGAATTTCTTCGTAGTTGTAGATGTCGATAATCCAGGGATCACCGACGAGATTCACAAATTCTTGCTGTGTCAGCCCAGAATACTCCGTGCCTTCTATCTTGAACGACTCATCCCACCACCACTTGACAGGACTCAACGCTTTAATCAGCGCATCCTTGAACACGCTATAAAAAAGCAGGAAGGCTTCGTTGTCTTTCTGCAGTACGATGTGGTTTACGTAGTCCGTCGCTTGCTTCGCGCTCTCTTCGTCTTCTGGCGACATCGGCACATACTCAACAACTGAGGATGAACCGAAAAAGACACGTAGCAAACTCGGCAAAATTGCGTGAACAGTGTCATGCACGTCGCGACTCACAACCCTGGATCTGGTCTGGTCAAGATCTTTATCACCTGCTAGCGATTTTCCGCGATACGCAGTCTGCCATTCCTCTCTATTACCCGCAACTTCTTCTTCCGCGTAACTAATTGCGTCTTCGATCATAGTCTTCAGTAATCCTGGTAAATCCTCGGGGGTAACTCCGGGCTCACGCCCGCGAGAATCACTGGATTCCACATCTATTTCTTCGAATTCTCCCGCTTCCATCGCGGCAGACATCTGATCTATCTGTCTAGCGTTAATCGTTGTGATAGGCATGGTTAATTCTCTCAGCCGTAGCCAATGAGCCGACGTTTAATCGCCTTCTTGTTCGCTTTGCGCCCCGTTATAATGGTCGCGGGCTCGCTAGCAAACGATAATACCACACAATCCGCTAGATCGGGGGACCTTTTTCCCCTACGTCTCATCTCTTCTTTGCTCTCGATCTTCAACTTTCCATTGGACATGAAAGAATAAGTCGGCGAAATGCTATCCTCCACCAACTCACGAGATTTTGGCAACTTCCCTATCCCGCTTTCCAACCAATGCCTGTATTCCAACCAGAGATGATCGCGCAATTTGTAGCCATCAGAAAGAACGAGCGAGGACTCACTGACGTTGATACCTGTTACAGGGAGTCCAAGCTCGAGTAAGCGATCGACGACACCTGCACCCACGCCGATCACATCAATCAATATCTCATCTGGCTTGTCGTCATTGTTCGCCGCATCGTACTTATGCTTTATCCAGCCGACAATGGCCATCGTACTCATGCCCTGCTTCTGTTCAAGCCAAGTCACGACGGATCCGATTCTCTCGCCGATCACAGTCCTGTCAGTGCCGTACCGCGCAGGGTCGCACATCCACAGACGCCTTACCCCAGTCTTCGGCACAACGATATCTCGATTCATCGCAGCCTCAACTGAAGTGCGACTTATCAATGTGTCGTCGTCAGTAAGCGGAAATTCCCCAAGCACTCGAACTCTGTACTGGTTACTCTCTTCGCCATAGGTCTTTCTGATCTGCTCGACGAATCGCTTGTCAACCCTCTTCGACTTCGACGCGTCTATATGATATAACTTCCAGTCATCTTTCAATTCATGATGCGTTCTATAGAACAACCCGCTCAATCGAGTAGGGTTGCCAGTCAATATCGTCGTAGCATTAAAGCCAGACATCGATCCCTGCGCTGACTCAAAAACCTCTTCAGGAATACCTGGCGCCTCGTCTGCGATCAACAGTACATGTTCGCTATGCACGCCCGCTAACGCCTCAGGCTTTTCTTTGGTAGAAGTCCTGACTGAAATGAACCCTTCCTCAGGCGCAGCAGCAAGAACTATCCTATCAGATTTTATTTCGAAAAGAGGACGAAGAGCAGCGGGCAGTTTCTTGAACATCGATTTCGTTTCAGCCCATAAAGCATCATAGAGCTGAGGGGCGGTAGGCGCAGTCATGACAACCTTAAAAGGATATCTTGTACAGGCGAACCATACGGTAGCCATTGCTAACCCTGTGGACTTTCCTGTACCGTGGCCAGATCGCACGCTGATCAGTCGACCCCCTGCGGCAACATCCTCTAAGAGATCAGCCTGCCAGGGATCAGGTTCCATACGTAACACATTCTGAATGAATTCAGTGGGAGCGCTATAGTATCTTGCAACGAAGTCCATGAAAACGTTGTTCATATAGATAGTATATCACGAAGAACCCTGATACACCATTATAGTTTGAAATAGTATATAATAGAAGAGAACTGCAGATATAGATATAGTTCTATATTGCATAGAGATTTTTAATAGGAATAGAAAATGACCGTAAGGCTATCTGAGGTATGGTGGGCTGGGCTGTGAAAGACCGGGGGCCCCACATTGCCGCGTCCCACTTGCCCACACCCCGCGGTGGTGTAGTGCTATACCTAAGTACAGCACTACACCACCACCACACTACACCACTACACCACCACAGCACCAGGCCTGTGGTGAAGCTCGCCACTTTGTGGCGTAATTCGCCACTGGTTAATCTCGCCAATGTGTGGTGTATCTCGCCAGTTCAAGTGGTGGCGGGGTGGGGTGGTGAATCCCGCCACTAAGTGGTAGAAAACGCCACTCGACCCCACCCCACTATGGCTTTATACCGATTCGGTATATAGCGGTAATTTAACACTACCTTCGCACCGGCTTAACACCCGCGGGGTTATAATGGCTACACTAAATACGGAAGTATTTAGCCCTTAAACCCACCACCTGGAGAGGTAGTGTCATGATTATCGAGAAATCACAGTTCGTCACAAAGGTTTTTGGCGCACACTGCCACGAGCGCGTGTATATTGCACTCGAGTTGTATGGACCCGCCACAAAGGAAACACTCGCCACTTGCGCGAATACCACGCCCGCAGTCGTCGCCAACGCCATCCACGATTGGAAGCGCGGCAAATACACCCGCACCAATGTGCCGGTCTTCCCCGTTGTCACGCGCGAGAAAGTGGGGAATTCGAATGTGGCAGTCTACGCCCTCCCCGCACCAAGCGCCCAACTCGAACTTGAGTTGCCCACCGCCTAAGTCCGATCAAGCCCACCCCTTCGGGGGTGGGTTTTTTATTGCCCGATCCTTGCCCAGGATCCGCCACTTGTTTCTTATAATCAAGAGCATATAGACATATACACATACAACACCTCTTTAAAACACAGACTGGTATAATGGGTTAATCCCACAGGAGGATTACCATGTTTGTCGCTATACTTGTAGACCCAACTGGCAAGATCATACATTCAGTCCATTCTGATAATTCTATATGTGCAGTAAACCACTTATTAAGAGATGCAGAAGATCTCTTCGATCACCCACATATTACATTGATACCAGATGGGAACATCACCCCACCAGTTGATGGTGGTCACTACATCACAGTATTCACCTCGATAAGATAGGAGTAAGATCATGTTCGTCGCTATACTTACAGATACCGGTACCAAGAAGGTTGTTTGTTCAGCCCACGGCGAGGGCGCACTCCACGCCTTCGTAGAACTCAATGAGCACTTACAAAACATGTCACCTGTTGATAGAATGGCCATTTATGACCGCAACATCGGCGTCAATGCCCAGGGTGATCTGAATTTCCCTAACAACTGCATTTATACCCATGTAGTGACCATCATCGAAGTGGTAAACTTCGCGGACACACTATCATGAGATACGCTTGCACATTGATCGATACTCATGAAGCCGAGATAGTGACCACTGTACTTGGTGAGACCAAGATCGACGCATTAACAAGAATGGTATGGCATATCATGTACGATGTCAAAGACCATGACATCGAGTTCAAGGATGTCGATTTCAAGAAGGACACAGGCGACATCAACATTAAGTCGAATAAATACAGATACATTGTAACTACGAGTCACATTCAGAAGTAAACTTCGTAGACACAAAGAGCACCTCTTTCATTTCAAGAGGGGTATAATGGTTTTAGTGGTAGAACTACCACTATGTAGACCCGATGTTTAACAATAAGACTTTTTCTCTCCCAGAGGAGGACATTCATGCATATGATGTTGTTAATACCTTTGAACTCCATAGCTGAAGACGTGTTGACTGAGTTGCACCAAGATACAGGGATCGATGTTGGGTCCTTCAACAGTGGCGTAACGATGCCGACCCTGGAAGAAGTTGATGATGCGGCAGGTGATTTCTTGCAAACACACAAAGAGCACTTCGCTGACCATTTTCTCTTCGACAGTTGGGCTCAAGCTACATCAATGGATCACGAACTCAACGACCATTCAGGTGTTTTCATTCTCAAGCTTGTGGAGTTATGACATGTTCACAGCCTTATTCGTTGACACATACCACGCTGAGATCATGTTTTGCACTGTTGGCGAAGATATACACAAAGCCATCGCCAAGTTGATGCGTGTAGTTAAAGACGCGCCATTGGAAGTTCGGGAAGAAATTCGGTTAAGCGATATAGAATTTAATCCCGAGAAAAGCCTGGACGGATGGGGTGGAGATTACCGCTACCACATCACCACTGCACGTATCGACAATTAAGCCTCAATGTAGCCACTTGGATTCAGGTGGCTATGTTGAGGGTTAGCGCCCTCTGTATGTCCTTTGACCAATTGGAGAAATGCAATGATCATCGCAACACTTTTCGACCGTAAGAAACAGCAGGTAGTGCTTTCGGTGGCCAGTCATTCACAAATGACCGCCGCATTCAACCTGTCCAGGGCAACGCTCAAGTCTGAGTACGCTGAAACATACAAGGCTCAGAAGATCGATGTCAATGGGATCACCGGCTTCTACGGGGTCGAGCCAAGTGACAAAGGGAACGACAACAACATGGTTGTGACGCTCCTGGAAGTCAAGCGCGACCTCGAGTACTTCGGCCGGTTCTTGATCAACATCATCGCCAAGGACGAGCTCACTGGCCAGGAAGAACCTGCATGCTTCTGTTTGATGGAAGGGCCATTCAAGGACGTGGCCGATTTCGCAGCCGAACAAGCCCGTCCGCTTGAAATGGATGGTACCCAGTACGACATCTACATAAGCGAGCTGGTCAGTGAAGCCAACTCAAGAAGCCCGATCCTGGATAAGCCAGCCAACGAACTGGTTTGCTAGCCAGGAGCTTTTTGATATAATAGGTCGTACCTTTGGTGCAATCATCTCTCGCTTGAGAGATGATTGCCACGAAGGTCAATCTCGATCTTCGACACCACCTCTATGGAGAATAACATGAACGACAAGACTGTGACAAAGCAAGACCTCGTGGACCTGCACAACAACCTGACTGAAGAAGCCGATCACGTGAAGGGCTTTCGCTCAGTCGGTGCCGGCCGCGAGAAAATCATCGAAGTCCTGGGCACGTACGACGCTGAGGAACTCGCTGCCTTGACCGAAGCTCAGATCGCAAGCCTGGAAGCAGCCGGAATCAGCCTCGAAGAAGCGGCCGATGAAGAAGAGCTGGAAAAGGATGTGCCGCCGATGAAGGGTGGCAAGGAGAAGAAGGCCAAGAAGGAAAAGAAAGAGAAGGAAGAAGCTGGCCCGCGTGTATTCAAAGGCCAGGAGCGCGCAGATCCTCGTGTTGTCGCATGGTACGTCGAAGCACAGCCCAAGCGCGGTGACTTCGGTAACCACTGCCACGAACGTGTCTATGTCGCGATGGAGATCATCGGCCCAGCAACGAAGGAAGTCATCGCTGCCGCAGCCGGTACGTCAACCGCCGTCGTAGGCAACGCGATCCACGACTTCCGCAACAAGTCCCGGGACAACCTGTACCACACACGGGACGGCAAGACGAATGCTGTCCCGACCCGTAGGGTTGAGGGTGCAACGCTCTACGCCCTGGACGCAAGCCTGTTCCCCGCAGAAGAAGCCAAGCCTGCAAAGGAAGAGAAAAAGGCCAAGAAAGAATCAGCTGAATAATAGTTGAAGTCCAAGACAGAGTAGCCTCACCCTGAGGCTACTCGCTTCTCAGGAGATCATTGATGTCAGCTGTGGCTATCGCAGTACTCGTAGCCATATGGTTCTTTGTGAGCCTAATCCTACGATGGTTGTTTGGTCCTTGTGGATGCCTTGTAGTAAAAGCACTTGCCTGGACTGTCGCAGCGATTAACTTCCATCCTATACTACTAGTGTTTGCCTTGTTCAATGTGGCCTACTTAGTAGTGTACCGCTTCCCAGAGTTTGGGATGGAAGGCTTCGACTAACTTGAAAGCCCCGATTGCTACTGAGCAGTCGGGGCTTCTCTTTTGACTTCTTCTTCGGCTTCAAGCATCATCAGTGCCTGGGCCATCGTCTCCCCTGAGAACGCATTTCCAAGCTGACGCAGAAAAACACATATCATTCCCGCTCGTTGTTCTTCAGGAGCATATAGTGCAGTCAACTTGATCGCTGCATTGACACATGCGGCAGACGCTTCTGCTGGATTGTGGTTAACATCGTTGTCACCGTGCATTGCCACATCGAGCGAATGCGTTATTGCTGGCGCCAAGTCAGCCAGTATATTTCCTGCCAATCGGATCCTGGCCGCCGTGTTCTCTGCTTCATTACCCATTAGCTTAACAACTCCTCTATCGTTGGTTGATGTTCAATAACCTTTGTTACATGCTCTCCCTCGATCACTACACCTTCCTTGCCCTTCTTGATCATCTCACTCAATTGCCTCACAGCATCCAGGTGCTGCTCAGCGCTCGTCTTCACCTCGGCCTTGATCTGAATGCGATCGCCCCACAAGTGGGGATCAAGTCTTGCAGCGATCCACTTCATGTTATCTGCAATAAGCTTACCCTGCTGAGCATCCAACAACCCGGATTCCACCTGGTCACAGATATCTAGAATACGATCAGCCATTGCAGATGCTCGGATCACCCTCGCATTCTCATACTCTTTCACTTGCTCATCATTCAAGCCCGTTGCTAGCCAAGCACATACTCTCGTTGGCTTGAGCCCGAACGATCTTGCAAATGTACTTACAGACTGTCCGCCCATTACAGCATCGATAACAGCCTCAAAGAAGATTGGATCTTGCCTAATCTCTTTCCAATACAAGTCCTTTCCAGGAAGAGGATACCGACTCTTTACTTCCGCCAGGATTTCACTCGCTATTTTTACCATCGACGTAGTCCTCAAATATCCGAAACGCTTCTTCTACCGAATCGCATACTTTGACCATGTATCCTTCATCGATCAGTTTTACGATCACCCTTTCTTGCTCAACAGTAGTCCTACCTCCGGGCTTCTTGAACTCAAGAAAGAGTCCATGATATCCTCTTCTAGCAATTGCACAACACACATCAGGCACACCCGCTGTAACACCCATGCTCTTTAAAATCATTGCTGTCTTCAAGTCTCTCTTTCCTCCATTAGGGATAGCGAATACCAGCAATGCATATTCAGGACGCAGAAACCTTACGCGTCCGATGAACTGAATCTGAATCGATGTTTCCGACTTACCCATATTTGACATATTACCACACGATCTTCTTTTTTGACATATTAAACTTCTACTGATACCCGTTTCTTAACCATTTATATCCTCGCGAGCCTACCCCAGGAAGGCGAGGCACCCCTGAGGTGCCTCCCTTTAGGGGGAGGCATCTAATTAGTGGTTCCGTAACCCCATGATTTATATGGGAAAACGTGACACACGGCCAAATCACCATTTTTTCGCTATGCTGTTCCTATGTGTTTGATTTATAAACCAAAGAGTGACACACGCCCTTTTCTGTGTTTTTACTCCGTCCACCCCTTTTGTGTCACAGATCCTAAGTGTATGATTTATATGGGAATTCGTGACACACGGGGTATTTGCTCGATTTGCCACTTTTATCCTCGCAGACGCGTAAGTGTATGATTCTAAAGGGAAAGGGTGACACACGCGCCGTTCGCCACTTTTTCTAATACAGATCTGCATAAAATACCTCAAGAAACGTAAGTATATGATTTATATGGGAAACCGTGACACCTTAAGTTTTTTGCCAAAAAACCACCTTCAAGCCAGTTTAATCGGGTTCGTACCCTCAGCCAGGAGTTTAAGTTCCAGCCCCAGGGCGATGACATCACCAATCATGTCGCGTCCCACAGCTCTGCCAAATAGCCTCTGTGCCTGTCTTCCTGATCTTTGAAGTGTCCTCAAAGACAAGTTCTTATGTTCATTGGCTTCTAACCACTCAACGAGAATGTCCAGCAACCTCTTTGTTTCTTCCTCTTGCGCGGCCAGGAGTTCAACTTCCTTGAGCTTAGTCAGCGGAACTATCACACCGCCAATGCCTCTCTGAAACACTACATTCTCTAACCTGGCACTGTAATTCGCCTTCGTGAACTCTACGCACCCATAACTGCGATTCACCAAACTCTGGTCGCTCTCTAACACGCCATACTCAGCGAGCTCGTCTATAGTCACGTTCCTAATGCGCATACCCCATCTGACGCCACCGAAGAACGCGCTTGCTCCGCGTCCTGTCTCGTCCCCGATGTCGCTGTTATTCATCACACCCTTTCTGTCATGATGACATATGATCAACGAGCATCCGGCTTGCTTACACACTAACCGCATGAAGTTGACAAAGACCGACATGTCAGTGTTCGAGTTTTCCTCGCCGCCGTTGAACGCCGCCAGAGGGTCGATGATGACCATCAATGGCTCCGTAGGCCTCTTTGCCTTTACCATCCGCAGTTGCGATATCAGTCGAGTCACATGCTTATCTTTCAACTTGCCATCGCGTGTAGTGAACTGAAGAAGAAAGTCCAGATCGCCTGTGTAGAGATAGTGCAGTCGTTCATATACATCTATGGCATTGGTATTAAACAGTGAGACTCGTGCTTGTAATCGCCTATGTAGCATTCGCGAATCATCTTCGGCGTTGATGAAGACAACCTGGGATTGCTTAGTCTTCAATCGCAAGAACGGTTGACCCTGCGTTAAAGCACATGCTAGTTCTAGCAACAAGAACGATTTGCCTACACCTGGAGCGCCCGTGAGCATGCCCACGTAGCTATCCTCTACTAATCCGGAGATTATCCAGTCGAACGGTTCAGGAACTTGGTTATAGGCGTAAAGAGAACTGAAGGGAACGAGAGACAGATTGGTTAACTTCTGTTGAGGCTTCCAGCCCACTGCTTGTGCGAGCTTCTTTATATACGCTCCTGTCACTGGCTTCTTGGTATCTCCGAATGAAGCCCAGCGGTGTTCTATATCCTCGCGTCCTGCATATCGCTCATCTGCAATTGACCACTCATCATAAAGATCGAGTCCAGCTTCGGAGCCGGATGTCTCATAGTGAATAGCCATTCCTATATGAAGCCATTCGTTGTACTCAAAGTTCGTGACGGGAAGAGAATTGAGCATAGAAGCTATCTCGCCAGCAGATAGGAATACTGCAGGCGAGTTTAGCCATTGCTCTTGTTGAGCAGTTAACGCGGCGCTATTGCCATTCAGCGGTTCGTGGCTTGCGCCCTGGATCAAGGCGGGTTCAAGGAATGCACCCGCCACTTGCCCACCTGAGAATGCTGATTCTATTGAGGGCGATGCTGGTTCAAAGAAGACTCCAGAAATGTCAGTCCTACTTGTATCGATTGCTTCAGAAATACCAAGCCACGCTGCGGCGTGCGTGAGAGCATTGCGATAGTCCTCGGGTGATATTGGTTCTGAGAGCGGAATAACCAAGCGCCATCTTGGGTTATCTCGACTTGAAGAATACGTAGAGTAATACGCATACGCCAGGCCTGAGGTATCCAGCGTTGGGATAATATCCTCAGGCACAATCGCAACCGGGACGCCGGCGTTGTCGATATCAAATACCAACCCACCGATGCTCTTAACATTGCGGTTCTTCCTACGCTTCTCGGCCCCGTACTCGGCAAAGCTAAAGGCAGGGATGTTCCGTTTATCTGTCCGCTCAACTCTTTTTGGTAGTGTGACGAAGTCATAGAACTCTTCCCAGTTTACTTCTTGCTCTTTCGGTGTGTTGTCAAACGCATTTTTGAATCGAGAGATTCTTATGTTACGATTGTCCATGTGATGTCCTTGATAAAGACATTGCATCTCCTGTGGTGTAGTTCATCACGCCCAGCGGTCACTCGAATCGCTGGGCGTTTTTGATCTGTGAGCGCATCCTACGATACGCGTCCTTATTGTTACTCCCACTAGAGATATATCGCCGCCACGCCTCTTTAGACATGTCAGGCCTAAGTTCTTCTTTTGACAAAGCAAAGTCGGGGTTCATGCCTATCTCATAAGCGCCTATCACTGAGATCCGGCCCTTCTCAACCCACTTGTAGATCGTCCCTGAGGAGAACCCAGTTTGCCTGGCTATCTCAAGACGATTACCGCCGAAGTAGTCGACGAGCTTACAGACGCCAATCCACATCAGCTCAATTTCTTTCGCAGTAAAGAACCTGCGCTTAGGAGTATCCATATCGCTGGCTAAGCGCGCGTATCTACGGCGCTTCGCTATATGTGGCCCCTGTCGGTCTTTCTCTATCAAAGGGCTTTTTACGTATCTGCGCCTGTGATATTTACGACGGAGCTTAACTAGATCTTCATGTGTTAACGGCATAGATATACTTTGATATATTATTTGCAAATATTATGGTATAATTTTACCACCAGATCCGCTAATTGAAAATAAATGAAAAATCTATATTGGCAACCACCAGCGATCGAGTTCTTAAAGGCTACGGGGAAAGGAATCCTGGCGCTACGAATGGGGATGGGTAAAAGTCGTTGTGCTCTACTTGCCATTCCAGAAGAAGCAGAACGTGTCTTGATTATCTGCCCTTCTATCGCGGTGAAGAACTGGGTGAAAGAGATTGAGAAATGGCATCCAGCTTTATTGCAGGATCTCAAGCTGGTTTTGAGCGGTAAAGACAATCCCAAAGACGGGAAAGTTGTCATCTGCTCTTACGCCATGTACACGCGACTCGGCCCGGAGAAATTCTATAAGCCTGACGTGGCCATTCTTGACGAATCTCATTACTTCAAGAATAACAAAGCGAAGCGCACTAAAGCGATCAAGACCTTGATCAAAGCAGTGAAGCGCGTGTATATGCTCACTGGTACCCCTGTGCTTAATAGGCCGATCGAGCTATTCCCAGTACTCCAGGCGCTTGGCATTCAGAAGAACTACAGGAATTATGTATTCAGATTCTGCGATGGCTTCATAAATCCTTGGGGTGGACTTGACGCGCGCGGTGCCAGTGACCTCGCTGAACTGAAGAAGCTACTTGATCCTATCATGTTCGTCAGAACTGAGAAAGATCTCGAGGGCTATACTCCTGGGCGCATGCCCACGCGTATCGTTGAACTCGATCTGCCAGTAGACATCAGAGAGAAGAAGCTTAACAAAGCAGAGATCATTAAGAACCCTAATGCTTTGATCTTTGAAACCGTCTCAGACATCATGCATCAATCTGCTCTGCGCAAGGTGCCTAAAGCGATTGAATACATCAAAGACGTCCTGGAAATGGAGGAAAAAGTTGTGGTATTCTGTCGCCATCTAGATGTGGTGGCAGAATTGCATAACGCTCTGATCGAGTACGGCGTGATCAGTATTACAGGTAAGTCTAAAGACAAATTCGGTAATGCGGAACTGTTCAACATGGACAGATCAATCCGCGTTATGATAGCGAACTATGAGGCGGGCGGTGTTGCGATCTCTTTAACAGCGTCCGCATATGTAGTGTTTGTCGAATGCCCTTGGACCCCAGCAATTATTGACCAAGCAATCGCACGCTGCGATCGCCTTGGACAGATGCGCAAGGTCGTTGTGGATATTCTGACAATCAGCCAAAGCATAGATGCAAACGTGCTTCATGCGATTATCGACAAAGTGGACATCATCAACCAGATAGTACAGGAGACTGAAATCATGGGTAAAGTTAAGGAAGAAAAGAAACCGGCACTGTGTCTCAATGGGCTTGTCACGCAACTCGACAAGATCAAGGAGTTGACAGAAGGGCTCATCAGCGACATCTCTGAGTTCGCGAATGCAACAAGCGAACCAGAAGTTGACGAGCTCGAAGCGGAGTTGAACGACGTTGAAGAAGAGGTAATCACCTTCGATGTCATTCGCCAGAAGCTCGCCGCGGTAATGCGTACGCACGGCAGCGAGCGCGTGAAGGAAATCCTGGCTGACTTCGAAGCGAAGAAGCTCAGCGACCTTCATGAAGATGACTACCCCGCAGTGTTCAAGCGGGCAAACCGGGAAACGCCTCAGTGAGTAATCACGCTGTACTCGCACCATCAGCAGCGCATCGTTGGATGCGCTGTCCTGGTTCTGTTCAACTCGAAGAGTCAGTCAGAATCCTGGATGGAGAACCAAGGCAAAATCCTGAGGCTGCGCTTGGCACCGCGCTTCATGAGCTCGCTGATGATGCCTTGTCATTCGGCAAAGACTTAACTGACTTTATCGGTATGACATACAATGGCATCGAGATCAATAACGAAGATCTAGTCATTCACCGGCTAAAGCCATATGTTGATTATGTGAATGATTGCGAACGGGACTTCGGCCTTAAACTCTTCACAGAGTTTAAGGTTACTGTCCATGAGTACTGCTGGGGTACTGCTGACGCGGTGCTTGCAAGTGATTCACTCGTCATCGTCGTAGACTTGAAGACCGGTTCTGGTACTATGGTGCATGCTGATAGCAACAAGCAATTGTTGATCTATGCTCTTGGCGTGTATATGGACTTAGTAACTCTCTTCGACTTTACTGATGAGACCACGTTCCGCCTCTGCATTAGTCAAGGCGCCAAAGATCATCACGACGAAGTGGACGTCTCCGTTAAAGACTTGAAGAAATTCAAGAAGTTGCTTTACGCGGCGATTGAAGCGACGCAGATGCCTAACGCGCCATTGGTGCCAGGAGAAGCGCAATGCCAGTGGTGCTTAGCGCGATCCTCTTGCCCTGCTCTGAACCGTCTCGTGGCTCAGGAAACTGCCCAAGACTTCGCTGACATGTCAGCCCAAAGTCTGGCAGAAGCACTTGAGCTCTTGCCCGTCGTCAAATCCTGGATCAAAGGCGTTGAGGACCGGGCGAAAGATCGGATCATGAATGGCAAGCCAGTGCCAGGATGGAAGGCAGTAAGCGGTCGGCGATCGCGCCGTTGGACCGACGAGAAAGAAGCGATTGAATACTTTAACAAGCGCCTCAAGAGTATTAAGGTTCTGTATTCGGAGCCTAAGTTCATGACCCCTGCGGCGGCCGAGAAAGTTTTAAAGACTGCTGAGCTCAAGAAGAACGCAGAAGTGAACATGGACGATGTTGTGGTCTGGGAACCAGGCCCTCCGACTATCGTGCCAGACTCTGATCCGCGTGAGCCTCTGAATACTACTGGCCAAGCGCAGAGTGATTTCGCTGCGTTTAAAGAGGAAGATTGAAATGGACTATTTCCCGACATGGAGTGCGCGCTTGCGCACTCCTCAAGAGAAGAAGCGCTTGTATAAAGACTTCAGAGAGCAAGGCCATGACAAGTTGCTTTGTCGGCGCTACTCCGGGCTGACAAAGCACGAAGACGACTACGGTCCACTCGAGCGCTACCGTCCAGAATGGTCACTCAATGCCATTCGGGCGCGAGAGAAACTTCAACCATTCAAGTTCGACAGCAGGAGAAAGCGATAATGTCACAATACGGAGAAGCTAGACACGACGCATCACAGCAACCTGAGTTCAATAGAATGGCTCAGGAAGCAGCGGTAGTGTCAAGAATGAGTCCCATCGCTCGACTTAATGAACTGGTGAATGAGATCAGCTGTAGGCAATCTGACATCGATCTTGTCACAGTGGATATCGCCAAGTGGTGCGGCGCTCGCTTGCCGGTGATTCAACACGACAGCGAGAAGCAACCGCAGATAGGCAATGTGCTAGATGATCTCACATTCTCATATTCGAAGCATCTTAGCGCATTGCATGCCCACTTCAATATGCTTATGGCACTTGGAGAGCGCCTGGACTTTCGCCGTAATAACAACAAAGACGTATACTGAATTTCGCATTCAGGGTTAATTTTGATATAATATAACCTACAGGTGGATATGCCTGTAATTCTTGAAACCTATGAGGATATGCGCAATGAGCAAGTTAATTACACCTGAGTTCCGCGGATCATTCGTCAATCTGACCAAGCCCCACAACATGCCTGGAGAGACCGACGAAGACAAAGCACGGTATCAGATTACCATCGTGCTTCCGAAGAAAGACAAGTTCTGGAAGACCATCAACGAACAGATCGACGCCACGGCTTCTGAGAAGTGGACCAAAGTTCCGAAGGCATTGAAGCGTCCCATCAAGGACGGCGACGCAGAAGATGACGATGGCGAACTGAAGTACCCTGAGTTTGAAGGGTGCTACACTCTCCAGGTTTCAACAAAGCGCAAGCCCGGCGTTGTTGACAAGGCACTTCAGCCGATCCTGAATGCCGACGAGCTGTACTCCGGCGCATGGTACCGCGCGAGCATCAAGCCATACGCTTGGAGTCACCCCACTGGTGGCAATGGAGTTTCTTTCTCCGTTGACAACGTCATGAAAGTAAAAGACGACACGCCACTGGGCGGTGCTGCGGAAGCCCCTGAGAAGGAGTTCGCAGAGTTCGCAGAGGAGAAAGGCGCTTCTGCTAATCTTCTCGACTAAAAGATTCGCCACCAGCATTGGGGCTGACTCATGTTGCTCAACGGGGCTACTACCTCTCCAAGCCTAGCGACGTGTTCAGCCCCTTCTTTTTTCAACCCAGGAGAAACTATCATGCCATTAAAGAACAACCTTAAAGCTCTGAGGCTTAAGGCAAAACTTACTCAACGCCAGATGACTGAAGCCGCGGGCATTAACACATCGGCAGCGAGCCGTATCGAGAAGTTGAATGGAGTCCCTTGTCTTGAAGGGGCGATGCGCTTAGCAGTAGTTCTCAAGTGCTCTATTGAGGACATCTGGCCGAATCCCTTTGTTCTCGAGAGAAGGACGATCACCAGCACTATTAACCAAGTACAGGAGAAGAAGAATGCCAGCAAAGGAAAGTGAAGACTTTTTGCGCATCAAAGCGATGCGCAAGAAGTTTAGAATTGACTACGACAATACACCGAGAGCGTTGTCCGCAGCAGGTGCATTGCAACAAGCTCGATTTCTCAGAGAAGAAATTGACGAGTTTGTTGAGGCCAAGTATGTTGTCGATCAATACGACGCCATACTCGATCTCATAGTATTCGCTATGGGTACTATCGAGACGATGGGACTACCATTCCGCGAAGGCTTTAACGCCGTTATGGATGCGAACATGACTAAACAGCGTGGTGACAAAGGGCGAGGTACAGACTTCGACCTGGTTAAGCCTACAAGCTGGATAGGACCAGAAACCGCATTGCAAGAGATCATTGATGGGACATACAACAGCCACGGTAGTAAATTGCTACCTGAACAGGAAGTTGTCAGTGTGAAGAAGAACGACGAAGACAAAGCGCCTATTGCCTTACTGCCTATTGAGGTTCTGCTAGACGTAGCCAAAGTTATGTCTCACGGCGCCAACAAATACGGCAAGGACAACTGGCGCCGTGAACCAATGCTGCCTAACCAGCATAGGCGCACACTGTCTTCCGCGCTTCGGCATCTCCTGGCCTATGTTGGCGGAGAGGACATCGATCCAGAGTCTGGCCTTCCACATCTTGACCACGCTATAACTCAGCTCATGTTCCTAAAGTACTACATAGACAAGGGACTAGGAGATGATTTCAGATGAACGGGAATAGACAGCACCAGGCCTGGTGGGAAAATGTTTTTTCTCGCGTGTGGTACGGCCACCCCGCCTCGCCTCGCGAACTGCAAACGCGAGAGGTGCTTTTCTTCCAGGGTCAAGTGGACTATCCTTATCAAGCCTTCGATATTCGGAGGCTTGATCTTGACTACATTCGCCGAGAATTCCAGTGGTACATTGGGGCGGATAAAGCAGATGCCCGCATCGCTAACCACGCGAAGCTCTGGAAGGATTGCCAGAACGCGGATGGAACCTGGAACTCGAACTATGGGTACTATCTGTTTTGGCAGGATGGGTTCACTGACGCGATGAAGATGCTTGAGAAAGACATGTTCTCAAGACGCGCATACGTCAGTATCTTTGATAGCCACATCCACAAAGGGCGTGGCGTCAAAGATATTCCCTGCACGATGAGCATCGGGTGGAGTATCAGAAAGAACCCGATCAACAATCACCTGAGGCTACACCAGTTAGTCACGATGCGTTCAAATGATCTAGTCTTTGGGCTAGGAAATGACGCACCAGTATTTGCTTGGCTTCATCAAATGGCCCACAGGTGGCTGAGTGAGCAGTATACGTCTTTGCAGATGGGAGTGTATATCCATCAAGCCCATAGCTTGCACGTGTATGAGCGCCACTTCGATATGGTCCAGGAGATAGCGCATGCTCGCGCGAAATGGGTACCAGTCATTGGCATCCCTGACATCTGCGACAAGTTCGAAGTGGAGGCTTTGCTGAATGGCGACACGACGCAAGGCAAGTTCTCGAAGTGGCTATATGGAGTGGAGCTGTGAACTTAACGACCTGCGTCTACATAGAGCACTTGTGGCGCAACTACCACAGCTTTAATCTTTGCACGAGTAATTACCCCTTTCTCGACGGATTCAAGTGCTCAGTCTGTGTTAGACTGAACCCGCCTGAGAACGGGAAAGAGTATAAGTACATTGAAGGGCGTGGGCTCAGTCTGGACGCCGCGGTGATCGAATGCTATAAACTTGTAGAGGAACATGAGGTAATGTCATGAGTGCGTTCTCAGAACTAACAAAGCGAGAAGGGTTCATCCTATTCCGCATCAGAAAGAATAAGGTTGTAGCAGACTACGAATTCGTCTGTGAAGTGATGGCGAAGAACACAAGAGGGGCCAGGGTCTTCATTAAAGCCCGGGCGATGACCGCAGAAGATGCTGTCGATAGTTGCTACGAAAAAGTGCTCGAGCACGAAGCATCATGAGGATCTCCAATGATGAAGTATGGTTACAAGTTGCTGACACGATTAGTCAGCGGAGTACGTGTACTCGTCGGCAAGTCGGCTGTGTTATCACAAGTGAAGACGGACGAGTACTTGCGACCGGTTACAATGGCGTGCCGAGCGGTACAAGGCATTGTCGGGATGGTACACACTGCGAAGGTGCTTCAGCACCATCTGGGCAAGGCCTGGATGCGTGTTTAGCAATTCATGCAGAGATCAACGCGGTAACGCGCTTAAGAGGCAATGTGCCACACACGGCATACTGCACTACATCGCCTTGCGTATCCTGCGCTAAGGCTCTTGTTTCAGTGGGGATACGTAGGTTAATTCTTAGATCAGAGTACAGCGACTTAGCAGGTAAACTCTACTGTGAGGCTGTCGGAATCAATGTGGAGATACATCGTGGAATCTGAATACTCATGCGCAATTTTTAATGAAGACAGGACGCACCGCTTTGGCCTTTATCGGAAATTCCCTACAGGCCACGGTTCGCTTTGCATCGTCACTCTGCACCCAGGATCCGGTGATCGAGAAAAGGAAGACGCTATTTCTCAGCTTTGCACTGACATAGCCATTCACTACGGCTATCGATGGCTTTGGAATGCCAATATCTATTCGTTCATTGCTGAGGATACGCAGGAGCTCAAAGACTGTGGATACCCTGTCGACACAATGAACGATGCTTGGGTGCGGTCAATGGTACACGCCGCGGACAACACTCTATGCGCTTGGGGCGAAGATGCTCTGCCAGAGGATGTCCAAGGTATCTTCAGTGGAATCAAAGGAAAAGATCTTAATTGCTTCTGGCATCCAGGAGGCAAGATTGAACCTGCGTATATACGTGATGTACAAAGACCGTACACCATAAAGAAATTCGCAGTCAGTTAAATTTTTGATATAATATGATCTGGAGGAAAATGCTATATGCCACAGGGAAACTTTGACCCTGAGTTCATGCGTATGATAGCCAGTAAACCGCGAAAGAAGAAACGGTTTCCTGGCCAGCGATACACTGTTTCTCCGAACGAGAAACTTGCACTCAAGGAGTTAGTGAATACTTGGGGATTCTCTATTGAGGAAGTGGCTACGGCCGCGAAAATCTCTACTAAGACATTGAAGAGTATTCTAAAGGATCCGCTTGCAGTTAAAACTACTAGCATTGTCAGAGACCCTGATAAAGGAGATGAACCTTGGATTGTGAAATCACCATTGATTTCGAGACCTACGGAGAAGTAGATCTCATGAAAGTCGGGGCCTTCCGTTACGCGGAGGACTTAGGCACGTACCCGTTATGCCTCGCGTATTCTGTGACTCAGAATGGCAACCGGGCGGGCGAGGAGGAGTTTCTGTTATGGACCCCGGACCACCCTATACCCTCCGTCTTCTGTGGGCATACCGGGGCGCTCCGGGGGTGGAATGTTACATTCGAGGCTGCAATCTGGGAGTTCTTGATGGTGCCACGCTATGGTTTTCCTCCTATGCGTAGAACGCAATGGCGGGACACGATGGCTATCGCATCGTATTTTGGCTTTCCGAAGTCCCTGGAGCAGGCGGCGGCAGTAGTAGGCACTGAACCTAAAGACAAACGTGGGAGACAGTTGATCGGCTTACTGTGTAAACCCTGTAAGCCCAGTAAGAACTTTCCTTATACTCGTAGGACGCCCGCGAATAGCCCGGAACTATTCGATGAACTCTATGAGTATTGCTTGCAGGATGTGCGAGCTGAAACATCAGTGTATAATGCCATGCCGAAGAAAGAATTGCCACCGCAAGAACAGCGGATTTGGTATGAGAACCTGGAAGCAGGATTCCGCGGCGTTAAAGTCGACTTGGAATTTGTAAACAAGTTGAAGGATCTTCGCGACGCGAAGAATGATGTCTTGGTCAAGGAATTTTTGGAGATTACTGATGGAGTCACACCAACTCAACTGGTGGCAACGCGAGATTTCCTCGTCGAGAAGTTTGGACTCGATTTGCCCAACCTTCAAGCGGAAACAATACAAAGCGCTCTTGCGTCAGATACGCTTGAAGATACCCCCAGGAGAGTCCTGGAAATCCGCGATTCTATTTCTAAGGTGGCGGTCAAGAAACTTGATGCAATGGTTCGTTGTGCTTCACCAGAGGACGATTGTATTAGAGGGATGCTTGTCTACTACGGAGCCGGCACCGGACGGTTTGCTGGACAACTGGTACAACTGCAAAATCTCGCTCGAGGGTCATTCAAAGTTAAGGATGAAGATATACAGTTTGTATATGATGTTGATTCGCCGCAAGGGGTAGATCTGCTTTACGGCGATACGCATGACTTCATCAGCACGATGATCAGACCGTGCTTGATTCCGCATGATGGCAAGTACTTCTATGATGCGGACTATAGCGCCATTGAAGCTCGCGGTGTAGCCTGGCTCGCTGGGCAAGAAGATATGCTCAAGAACTTCCGTAAAGGCAGAGATGTCTATAAGGTTGAAGCATCACGCATCTATGGCGTACCCTATGAGAGCATTGACGAGAAGACGCAAGAAGGGTGGCTACAGCGTTGGGTAGGCAAGACCGCAGTTTTGGGCCTGGGCTATCAAATGGGTCCAGATCGCTTCATGGGTACCTGCCACGACTATGGACAAAAGCACATCACGCTTGCGTTCTCGAAGCAAGTAGTTGCGGCGTATCGTGAAGCGAACTACAAGATCAAAGAGTTGTGGTATCAAGCATTCGACGTATTCAAGTTCGCGATACAACACCGTAACAAAATAGTGTCTCTGGGGCCAGTAAAGGTATCATCTAATGGTAGATATCTCTTTGCGAAATTACCTTCTGGTAGGACTATTACTTATGTAATGCCACAGATGTATATGGCCGATAAGTCCTGGGGACCAACTGAACAGATACGCTATAAGGGTATCGATAGCAAGACCTATAAATGGACATGGATTGACCTTTATGGTGGGAAGATAGTCGAGAATTTGGTACAAGCAATTGCCAGGGATATCATGTGCGAACGCACATTGGCATTGATTGACCATGGATTTGAGTTCTTGTTCACCGTGCATGACCAGATTATCTGTCAAGCTGACACTGATGATAGACTTGATGAGTACTTGTACATTATGAGCGAATGCCCTGATTGGGCGGAGGGTTTCCCTGTAAAAGCGGAGGGTAAAGTATGTCAGAGATTCACGAAATAGCTAAAAGAGCTATGTATAAGAGGCTTTTATACGCGCCTGAAGGAAGGCCACCGAAGCATCTTGCTGTTTTTCAATATGCTAAATGGAAATGTGAACGCTGTGGTGCTATATACGATTTGACCAGAGATCATGTGGTTCCTAGGTCTATGGGCGGCGGCGATCACATGAAGAACATGCAGTGCTTGTGCCTTAGATGCAATCAGATCAAGGGTGCAAACATCGCTATTTACACAACGCGTAAGAAAGTAGTTGATTACGTGGAGCGCTTTATTGAACGTACTAAGACCTTGACGCTCGATGAAGAGGACTGGCTGATGAATCATATAGAGCCTAGGAATTGTAGTGTTTGCAAGGAATTATTTAAGCCTGAATGGGCGCACTACCAAATGTGTCCTGAGTGCTATGCAAAAAATACATTTCAAAACATCTACGATGATGGCTGGATGGACCATTGGGACATCATAGACTAAATAATATGTCAAAATGGTTTTTCGAGCTTTAAGGAAAATTTTTCACTACACAAGGATAATGCTATGAAACCTATTGCTGTCGGCTGTTGCGCGTTCGCTGGAGGATTTACATGGGGCTTGCGCGAAGCAGGAATCGAAACAATTGCACAGCTGGAGTTCCCTGACAACGGAGTTAAGCCACATCTCAAGACTGCGAGAGCAAACTTCGACCACCCAATCTACAGTCGAGGACCTCAGTTTTGGCCCATAGAGGAGCTCGCCTTTATGGAACCAGATATCGTCTACGCGCAACCACCTTGCGCGCCTTGGTCACCTGCTGGCTATGGGCCTACACGCGGCACGAATAAGCATGATTCAGATCCGCGAGTGGCCTGGACCAAGGCAGCGTTTACCTTGATTGAGAAACTCGATCCTAAGATCTTCGTTTACGAGTCAGTCCAGCCGACGTTCAAGAAAACTCGAGAGAGTTTCCTGGATCCGGTGGCTCTCGATTGCAATCTGAATGGCATGTCGTGCTATCACATCCTCTTGAATGGTGCCTTTGTAGGAGTACCGCATAACAGGAAGCGGTACTTCTTCGTTGCGTCTAAATTCGAGATTCCCTGGATCGCCCCGGCGGCGATCGCCCCGCCCACGGCGTTAGAGACGCTTGAAAGCGTACCCTTTGACATTAGCGATGTGCCACATTGGCCACGGCCTATTGATCAAAGGACTTGGGAGCATGACATAAGCTTTGTTAATCCAGGAGAAACTTTGTTATCTGCCTGGAAGCGCTTGAACCCTCCTGAAACCTGGACGGACAACGGCAGGGGACAAGTCTCAGGACGCCCGGCGTTTGGTTCTTACAGATTGCATCCGGACAAGTCGCCGAGAACGTTCTTTGGATCGTATACTATACTGCACCCAACCAAGGAGCGCCCGTTGACTTTCAGGGAGATGAAAGCGATTGCTGGATATCCTCCTGAGTTCGTGATGACAGGATCTTATAACTCTGGAATGGTACAGATGGGGCAAGCAGTATTGCCACCTGTAGGCAAGTGGATTGGTGGGCAGATGATGCGCGGGCTTATTCAGCGCGAGCAAGCACTTGGGAATACTACGGTCCTACACTATCAGTGAACATGTAGTCGTAGAATTCCTGGGCGTTCTCATATGCTGGACGCACGCCTTCGTTCCAGACTTCTGGCCACAGTTGCCCTTGCTCCATGCTCATTCCATAGAGTGGGGACCTGTTGCCAAGAGCATGTTGCACAGGGTTAATGACGTTCTGGAGCACAGAACGACCCTGGCCACGACGTGCCGCACTGTCAGCTATGCCCATGAAACTGTTCATGAATGGGACTAGATTGCGCATCGCGCCTTTGGGCATCAAGCCCTCAATGGCTCGAGGAATTCCTGCGGCAGCCTTGCCGAGGATAGTTGTAGAGTTAGGCGCCCCGCCTTTGCCAGGAGATGGACTGAGTTGCGCTGCGAAACGAGTAAAATTATCGAATGCCTTGATTTCAGACTCATCGAACATCAACCGCATTGTATCGCCTTTGTTCTTCATTACGTCTTCAAAGACGCGACGCATAGCCTGGCCATTAAATCCAGGGGTATTATCTGCGGCATGTTCGCGAATGTAAGATGCACCAATCAAGCGTCTACCAACGGCTTGCTTGAGCTCAACGAACGCAGGGTCATCTGGACCCATGATATCCTTCAGCTTAAGCACGGCTTTATGTAAGCCTTTCTTTGATGCTAATCCAGCGTCGCGAGCGTTAAGCAGGAAGTTCGCTGCCTCAGTCGGAGACACGCGCAATGCGCCTTGCTTATCTGTGGATAGCAACTGTCCAAGAAGATCGTCTGCTTCAAAGAGATTCGTGAAGCGCTTGTAGCCACCGATCAACTTGTCCCACTGCTCGATGACAGACTGATCGCCTTCCATCAGCATTCTCGCGAATGGATTGCGCAAGCCATCGCGCATCGTATTCACTGCTTCCATCCCAACAGCACCCTTCTTGTTGGCTCGCGTAGCCCAAGCGAAGAGTTCTGAGATGTCCATGTACCCGTTGACAGTTTTCGGGAAGTCGTCCATTACTCCCGCGACATCATGACGGGAGAACTTGTTAGCTATGTTCTTCGTCATCGTGTCTTTGATGACATCGTAGACATCTTGGTCAATCGTAGTCTGACCTGCAGCCACACGCACTTGCTGAAACGCCGCGTCAAAGGCATTCCTGGTGTCGGCTTTAATGTCTAGAGCACGGCGCTGCGTAGCGGCGACATCACCCGGCGGAGCCAGCTGATCAGCGTGTTCTCGAACGCGCTCGCCCCAAGGTACAGTTACCTCACTGCGGTATTCGTCAGCAAGTTCTGGACCATACTTACCGCGCTGAATAAGCGATTCATCCATCTGCGTCGATGGGTTCTGAGTAATGGATCCGAGTGTAGGCCTTACTCCAAAGGCTTCCTGACCTAATGCGCGACCGAGTTGCTCATCAGGCAGCCCTTTAAATATGTAGAGAGCTGAGTTAATTCTCTTGACTTGTTCGCTTGTGAACGCATCTGCATTATAGCCCGCTGCTTTAAGAGCCGCGATAGCCTCATCAGCGAGTACGCCATCTGAGCCGAACCACTCTGAGAGTTTTGATAAGCCTTTCCGGCCCATACGGAGTAGAGGCTGCGACACAACGTTAAAAGCTTTTTGTCCTGCTGCGGAGACGACTGCGTCCCCCATGACTGCATTCCAGTCAAGATCTTTTGGCGTTTCATTTATAACATCTCCAGCGAGTTGCTGACCAGCAGAATATCCGCCTGCCAATGTACCGGCACCAATAGCGGTACCTGCTTTCTGCGCCACTTTATGTGCCACAACTTTGCCTAACGCTTTGCCCACGAGAGCCTTACCTGCGAGCCCAGAGAGCCCACCTGTAGCCATGAGCCCAGCTCCTTGCAGAAAGTTGGTAGGTGACGCCCCAGGAGCATCTAGGTACCTATAGTCCTCGGGTTTACCGGAACCATATAAGTCAAGTACCCAGTTGCCTTCTTCATCCTGGATTAACTTGCTTCCTGGATGCAAGTGCTGTGCCAAAAGACCATAGTCGCTAGGCAATAAGAACGTCCTAGCAAGTCCTTTGTACATGTCAGTCATGAAGCCACCAGTTCCAGCGTTCGGGAGCTCTGGATATTGCCCACGAGGAACTGACATAGCTTGTGTAGCCATGAATTGCTCGGCGTCTACACCTGGACCAAGCTGAGGTCCTGGCAGACGCGGATCAACTGGATTGTCACCTAAACGTGGCGGCATGATTTAATCATCAATGACTTGGAACGTTTGATTGGTATCAAGCAAGCGAACGAACTCGCCGACGCGCACTTGACCGCTATTGATTGCTTGAGTGGCTTGTTCTCGATTCGCGTATGTAAGTGGCATATTCCATTGCCTGGCGAACTTCACGCCAAACTCAGTCGGGTTTCCTTGATCATCCATTAAGAATGATACGTCTGCGGAGTTCTTGTAATCCGTCATCCTCGCAGTGTAATCAGAAGGTACACGACCATCGTTTTCACGAACAATCGAGTCAGCGTACGCAGCCAATTTAGACGTATTGCTCAAGCGCTTAGACCAAAGCTGGTAAAGCATAGCTCTGCCTTCCTTCGTTTGGTTCAAGCCAGGCGGCATAGTTTCCAAGAACCTTACGTCGCGGTCGGACAGATGGCCAGGCATACCGGCACCTTCTGCGGGCGAACGCAATCCGATGACCATTCGGTTCTCAAGCGCTCGCGCAGCCATCTTGCGGTCTACTTTCTCCGCGCCAATGATAGATGGGTCTACACCCATGCGCGTTAGCACTGCCTGGAATGGCGTGATGACATTCTTTTCGAATGGCCCGCCTTCTGTATCCGCCAAGAGGGCGTGTAACTGATCCAAGTCATACTGCGTAGAAGTTGCTTTCTGACCAGCAGTAAAGTCATCGATGTAGAACTGGTTAAGCCTCTCGGCGGCGAGACGATCTGATGTTTTCTCGAACTCGCCACCAGTGTTAATGACAGTAGATGGCCTTGGCGCACGCCAACGATTCACATCAGCCGCGCCGGCTGCTGCCGCGTTCTCTGGCCGGGCACCATTCTGTATTGCGATCATAGAGGCGTCGTCCATCAACTGTGAACCGCGCATAGGATCGTTGCCAGCAGCGTATTGCTTCAACGCCTCTTCAGGATTCATGGCTGCGAGTGCTCGTAGAGCCTGATACTGATTCGGATCCAGTTGTCCCTGCGAAAACTTGGCGATCGCCTGTTGAAGCGCGTTCTGTTTCTGCTTCTCGGCTTGTTGCTGAGCGTACATCTGCTCAATAAGCATCTGCCTTTGCCTGGCCTGCTCGAATTGCTGGTTGGTCTGATCAACACGCGTATCGTAGCCACCATAGCCTTGATTGCTATAAGCGCCGGCGAATAAAGCTCGTTGTGCAGGAGATAAGTCGACCATTATCGCTGTCCCGGGAATGTCCCTGGCATCACTGGCCAATCAAGGCCTACGCCCATGCCATTCTGTGTTTGATCCTGTAAGAACCACGGAAGCAGACTCTGCATATACGCAGCCCACGGATCCTCTTCTTGCTGTTGCGCGCCAGCAAGCAACTGCATTAAGTCAGCTTCGCTAACGGTGCCAGTCATAGGCCCACTAGGAGCCCCAGGCTGTTGCTGACCAGAGAGCAACTGTGCCATGTCAGATTGACCCATTTGTCCACCAGCACCAGCTCCTTGTCGCCGCATGCGCAACGATTCCAGTTGCTCATTGAACGGATGGTTCGCTGCCGCGGTTGCGAGATGCGGAGCAATCATGCTGAACTTGGTCTGCGGAAAAGGCGAATAGCCTTCTGACAGCATCCCCAGTCCAGCTTGAAGCGCAGTTCTCTTCCTGGCTAACCGACGCAGTTCTTCCATTTGCTCTTCTGTCAGACCACCATAGGGGTCTGCCAGTGCGTTAATATAGTTACCACTGCCACCAGCACCTGCTGTTTCAGCCATTGCTATTTTCCTCCGCCACCGCCGCCACCACCACCACCGCCCCACATGCCATAGATGGAACCCAATATTCCGAGTCCCTGTTGCATTGGAGAAGGACCGTAGAATGGTTGCGTAGTTGATCCTCCAGTTTGTCCAGTTGGCATCGAGCCAGTTTGATAACCAAATTGATTCGGAGCCCAATCACGAGCTTCGACCCACTGATTATAGTTGTTGGTAAGCTGATTCTGCTCTTGACCCTGCACCATCTGGCCGGCAGCGTTCTGAGCATTCAATCCAGCTTGCCCATAATTCTGTAGGGCTATACCTTGACTCAAGCCGAGGTTGCCCATATTGATTCCTGTGGAACTCATGTTCCCCAGGATATTGCCCATGAGGGCATTCTGGTTTGTCGACGCATTCTGATTGCCAAGATCAGCAGTGAGCTTGTTACTCGCATTGGCAAGATTCGTTTGCGTACCCAGTTGCGCATTAAGCGCCTGAGTATTCCAGTCCATTCCCTGATTCGATACGCCTGCTTGGAATCCGCGAGTAAGATCTTGCCCAGCCAAACCCGTAGCGCTATCATACGCTTGGTTCCAGAGCTGATTGGACATCTGACCATAATTGCGTTGTGCTTCAGAATTGGTAACAGCGTTCTGCACACCGTGGCGACTACCACCGAACGCGCCAGCGGCAGCTGCACCAGCGTTATTCTGATTCTGCTGCAACGTACCCATGCGGTTCATGTCACTCATCACGTTGTTAGAAACGTTCTGAGTATATGGGTTCATGTAAGCACCCATATTCTGGTCCAGGAACGAACCGCCGCTTACATCGCGAACTGCACCACGACTGGCATTAACCGCGTTCGCGTTGTTGTAACCTACTTGTGGAGCGCCATTGGCCCCGAGTTGGCCAAGTAATTGTTGCATTCCGCCATAAGCGCCCGCGGCCATATTGGCACCAGTGCTATTGGTTAATGCGTTATAGCTATTCCCTAGCGCACCCATCCCCATGTTACCATAGAGATTCGCTGAACCGATCGCGTTATTCTGGATTGGGTTAAATCCAGCAATCATCTGCTGATCGTAAGGAGTGTATGGCCTATTCGCTAGAGCCTGTCCCGCTCCCATGTTCGCTTGATAAGCGGTTTTCAGCCACTCCGGAATCTCCATTGTGGTTGTGCCATTTTGGACATCCGGGTCAAGTATATTACCCATTACGTACTCCTCTTCTTTGGCGGCGGAGTTTCTTCACCTTCACCGATAGGAACGGGAGGTCTCTGGTAAACTGTCTGCCAACCAAATCCACGACCACTGCCGGGAATGCTACCTGCTCCTGCGCCAGGGAAATTGATCGGATTAGCTGGCCGCGCTGGTGACATGTTCTGCCACGCGGCAATTGCTTCTTCCATATCACTTGGTTGCCAAGGAGCGTCATTCTGGAAATAGTAATTATCGAATACGTAATCCTGGAAAGCTTTACCAGCCATTCCGCCAGCAGGCAATCCAGTACCAATTCCTAAAGCTCTACCAAGCCAAGGAGCGTTCTCAGCGATCCAAAGTAACTGCTCATTGCCGGCTTGCGGGCTGTTAGTGATAGGCCCACCGCCTATGTAATCATTGTATTGCGGATTCCCACTGATTGGATATCCGTTCTGATTGCCGCCGAGACCACCGCCACCGCCAATGCCACCAGTACCTGTACCGGATCCGCTGTTCGGCGAATTGACCCCTGAACCACTGCCAGGAGTACCTGTGTTGCCAGGACCACTTGGACGTCCAGGACCTTGTTGCTGAGGAGTTGTGGCTGCAGGAATAGATCCACGGCTAAGTCCAGCCAGTGCTTTAAGAGCCTCTGCGCTATGGCCAGGAGTCTGAGGCTGGAAGTTTCCCATTGCTTCCCGCTGCATAGCGAGATAGTTTGGGTGAATCGCTCCAGGCACTACTCCAGTATATGGATTAGCAGGACCACCAACTGTACCAGCCGGCATGGCACTTATCGCTGGACCATACATCGTTGGCGAGTTGTTCACTGGTCCAGCTATAGGACCACCACCGGGCGCAGTAGGACCAGGCATAGCACCAGGTTTACTGCCTTGCTGTGGAGCGCCGTTGCCAGGTTTACTGCCTTGCTGTGGAGCGCCATTGCCAGGTTTACCACCTTGCATTGGCAATCCGGGTTGTCCGTTCTGTAAGAATGGAGCTCCTGAACCGCCGGGAACAAGCCCGCCAGGCCCACCCGGCCGAGTTGTATCACCTACTTTACTTGACGACGCCATTCCAATTCCCTTTAATACGGATGCTCTGAACGGCCGTACTGATTACCGAGTGCTCTATTTATACTCTGTAAGTACGCATCTTTAGGAAGCAGTGGCCACATTTTACCATGAATTTGACTTAAGGGTAACGTTCTAGAACCATCAAATTGCCCTTTTAATACATTAGGTAATATCGCAGTAGGACCATTTGCTCCGACAAATGGAGCAAGCCGTAATTGCACTGGCAATTTCTCATGTCCTTGCCGTGCCCACACTGAAGCTCTATGTCTACCTTGGTGACCTAAAATCTTACCAGTGTCTGGTCCTATCAGTAGATACGGGAATGTCTCACGCGGATTTGCTTGAGTGTATACATCGAAAGCATTGAGACGCGTCTCTCGTTTCTGAGTCCGCGGATTAAACAGCCCGTCTAATGCTATGCTCCCTATGTCTTTAGTGGAGTCAAGCGTCATTCTCAAGAACTCGTAGGGGTCCATCAGCGTTAAGAACTGATCCAATGGCATTCTGTTACTCGCCCTTGACTCTTTAGCCATCTTCTCCAGAGTCACTATGTCTGTAGGCCAGTATGAATTCGGGTCTACGCGCTCATCGAAAAAGAATGTGTTAGGATACCGAATCGCTTCTTCGCCGGTATACCCTGTTTTGTCTAGAAAACGAGCGATATTGGGATTGCCAGGTCCAGTAGCAATATACTGAGGATTATCTGATCCCGGACGTGCGCCACCTGGCTGAATGTCATACTTTTTATTCATCCTACTAGATTCATAAACGCGTTTCGCAGCATCAGAAACATTCTCAAATGAATCACTAGCAGTGGCGAACCCAAGCGAATGCAAATCATCCCAGATGTTACTATACATCTCGTTCCCAAGGCCTATACCTTGAAGATCTGGATGCATCAGTCCACCGTAAGTAGTCCCAAACATGCTGTTAGAAGGACCATCCGCCTGCATTTTTACCGTACCAAGAACCTCTTGACCGGTCATGTCTTTAAGAACTTCTGACCCTAATACTGGCCAACTACTATTAGGCTGAAGTAACTGCCTTGTACTCATAGGTTCAAATAGCTTGTTCTTATAATCATACAAATCGAGTTTCTCATCCCCAAGAGCAAGATAAGAATTCGCATGAAGATCTGGAGTACCACGAGGATTTCTTTGGTAGTCAGGAAATATCGTAGTAATCTGCGACGCTTCTCCTCGAGGAGTAGGGACTGTTTTCGCAGTCATTATCATCGCCTGTGATATTGGGCCGGCACCATGTGAACCAAACAGCATGTCCAGCGCATCAGGAGCAAGCTGACCAAGCATCCCACCAGTTGGCCCAGCTATGTCATAGCCGACATCGCCCGCCTTCTCTGCTGCTTTGCTGAACATCTGGAATAGCGGGAACGACGCGATGTCTTGCATTGCTGCCTGCGAGTCAGAATCAGTTGGCGAATAGGCATTGCCCATGAGATCGCGAATGCTTTTATCTGCTTCTTCAACACCTTTTCCTGTCAATAAGTCATAGGACCCAGCCAGGCCAGCGGGTATAGTCCACCCTAGCTGTGAAGCCATCGCGGCGAGCGCGCGCATGTAGCCTAGACCACTCGCTGGCGGAACCGGATCTTGCCAAGAACTTGATTTAGTAGCCATTATCGCATCGGCCTACTGAGCCCGTAGTCACGGAGCAGTTGTTGAATCTCGAATATAGAGTACTGTTGAGGTGAAAACGATCTAGTCTTGTTAGGGTCAAGCATCAACGTTTCATTCGGTCTGAACTGCCCTTTCAAATCTTGCGCGCGAGCTGGAAATCCAGTTGGCGGTCTGTCAGCATCAGTAAACCTAAGGCGTACAGGAACTAACTCGCCACCTTGTCGAGCCCACGTTGATGATCTATGCCTACCTTCATGACCAACAATCCTAGAATCTCTTGGGTCTATATTCAGCATAGGGAACGCATCAAAGTGTTGATTATTACGTACCCTGTTAGCGTTAATGCGTGTAGACCCAAAACCAGCCATGTTTGGGAGATTTAAACTTTCTGCTGCAATCTCAGCTGGCTGGTATGAACTGAAAGTAGTCATACGCACAAAATCATGCGGGTCCATCAACGATAAGAACTGCGCATTAGGATACTGCTGCGTCCCACCTGAGCGCGCAAGTCTGTCCAAGAACGCTGTGTCATCTGGCCAGTAAGAATCCGGATCTACTCGCTGATCAAAAAAGTACATTTCTGGTTCATCGACCATGTATCCAGCAGTACGACCATCTGACGCATTAAAACGATTAACAATAGGATTGCCAGAACCATCAACGAGAAACAATGGGTCCAGAGGTAAACTACTAGGGTCTGGATTGTTATGTATGTTGTACTTTTTATTCATATCCATAGAGTTATAAACCCGTCTCGCTTCACGAGAAACGCTACCAGGCAAATCGCTACCTACCTCGAAACCAAGTCCAAGTAGATCATCCCACACGTTGCTATACATGAAATTGCCGTACTTCTGCGGTTGCCCTCGCAGGAATGGCGCAATATCAGTAAGACCCATTCTGAATATGCCAGGAAGATGGCTATGCGGATCTGTTTCTGCTAGTACATTTCCGAGAGTGGTACTAGTAGATTCATTTCTTAACGCTCTAGAAAAGTCGTAGCGATCTCCAAAAACTGGAGCACCAGTAGTAGCGTTCGTTCCTGCACGTTTCCACTCATCAGCAATCTTGCCTAAGTCCAGTGGATCACCGCGGGAGTTATTTCCTTCAACAATATATGAAGTGGCAGCACGACTAGGTAATCTTGACGCTGATCCAAACTGAGACCTTACACTTGGATGGATAGCAGTAACTTGAGCTAGGTCATTGTGTGGTGCCGGCAGCGTCCTGGCGATCATCATCGCTGCCTGCGACGCAGTGCCATGTGAGCCGAACATCATGTCTAGTAAATCTGGCCCCATTTGGCCAAGAGTTCCACCAGCAGGTCCGGCTATATCGTAGCCAATATCGCCGCCGACTTCTGACGCTTTACTAGCCAATGCGGACAATGGAAAGTCAGCGACATCCTGCATCGCAGCGAAAGAGTCTTCGTCAGTGGGCGAATACGCATTGGCCATGAGGCTCTTGATGCTCTCATCTGCTTCAGCCATGCCTTTGCCAGTCAAGAGATCGTAAGATCCTGCAAGACCAGCGGGGACCATCCAGCCTAGCTGAGAAGCCATTGCGGCGAGAGCGCGCATGTAGCCCAAACCACTCGCAGGAGGACGAGTGAGCGCTAAAGCGTCTTGGTCACTATACGTTGGCATTCTTTGTATCCGCGGTCTCTCAGTCTTCTAACCCAGCCCGGCCGGCCTTGAGCGTAGAGCAACCTGGCACCATTAGAACGCGCAAAGTGCTCTACCGCATCATTGTGAATATCGAAAACTTCTTCAAAATCTCCCCCCAGGAGCCAGATATTCATGATGCGGCAGAGCGGGTATTGCGAAAACGTAGTTAATGCCACGCCATTTGGCGTCGTCCATAGATGGGCTTGTCGAGTAAACACCATCTTTTTGATGTCGTCTATACCATGTGTGATTATACCACCAGGAACTCCTCGACGCATGGCTTGTTCTAACCAAGGCCAGCAACGGTCTACCTCTGCGTCGACCCAAGCGATAAACGCAACTTCGTTAATCGCTGCTTCAGCGACGCTCGATGGCTTTTTTACTTTGTCATCCATCACACAACCAATGCAGCAGTTATAGCACCAGCGTTACTAACGTTTATAGTCCAACGACGTCCATCAGGAGAGCGTAAAATGAGCTGTGGCTTACGCCCACCTGCATCAACATCTCCAACGATGTCGACATGTTCGTTACGTTTGTACGTCTCTCGATTAAGGTTATCCACGAGTTGCTGTACACGCTGAAACTCTTGCGGATCATATATCTCGAAGCGATCAAGAGACTTGTTCATCGTCCGCTTCCTTGAACAAGCTCGAGTCGATAACGACCAATAGACCAGTCAGCATCAACAACTTGATTAAAAGTGAGTGCCACTTGACGCCCAGTGAATCGTACATCAGTGTAACCTCGCGTAGTTTCCGCGCTCACAGGACCGAAGGTTCTCGTAATGCTTTCCGGGGCCAGTTTATACTCGAATGTCAGTTCGAGCGAAGTGGCCGGCGGAGATTCATCAGACTTCGCGTCCTGAACGAAGCGGCGCACGACCATCAAGTTATCGCCAACGCCTAATTCTATCGGTGAGGACTTGATAAAGATCTCATTATTGCGCGACAACCCTTTGTTCAAGAAACCTTTCTCATGTAGAATCAACCTGGAGAAGTAATTAGCGCCATCCCTGAATGGTTCTACAGCTACAGGGTAATTAAAGACCCTGGCTTCAGACCAGGCTGAACGAGAGAGTTGTCCAACCGCCCAAGTGTTCTCTTCGTAGTTCCAGATGATGTAATCCGAAACTTCTGATTCGCCAACGCGGACGAAGAAGATCCAGATTTCATTGAATATTGGATTGTGGCCAACCACAGTCTTCGGGAAGAACTGCGTGTTTATCTTGCTCTTGTAGTATTCGCTAACCTCAGGAGCAAGTTCGCGTACAACGCCGTCATAGATTATAATGGCATCCCTTGACACCCAGATGACAAAGCTATTAGTAACCGCGAAAGCCTGTGCGCCCGCGATTCCAGCGTTATCGCCAAGACGCTTGAAGCCATAGTAGTACGGCGGGCCAAGATATGTCATTCGATGTACATCTACCTTGGTCCATATCAGATTCTCTTCTCTGAATTTTGTACCACAAACAGCATCACCCGCAGTCTGCAGTTGGTAATCACCTGCTGAGTTCGTTACAGATGGAGTCCATTGAGCATAGTTTTCTTGCGTACTCCAGGCGATTCTCCACGGGTTCCGCTTCCACGTGGTGGAGTATTCGCCTGCGGCGATCGCCACTAGATGTCTTTCATTGGTTACCAATATACCGCTGACTTTCTGTGGGACCTCGGTACCTGTCAGAGGTTCAATCAATACCGCCGCGGCAGTGCCAGGAACCCACTTGTAGATAGCACCATACCAATTCGGGCATGCGATCAGCTCTTCGCCCCAGTTATCGAACGTCCAAATACCTGGATCGAATGTAAGATTGGTGAAAGCACGAGCAGTGCCGTAGGCAGCGGCGCCGTAATCTCCACCGCCGTAGCCAAAGCCTGTACCGCCTTCTTCTGGACCTGGCGGGACAGGATTCACCACTGGAGAAATGTTGATCAAGTCACTGCCATCATACACGTAGAGTGCTGCGGGGGTGCCTATAGCAATCCAGCTATTGTGTGACAAGTCTCGCCAGAAATGCAGTGAACGTCCAGTGCCATTGAGCACAGCGTCTACACCGCCATCTTGCGCTACGTCCCAACCACCAATAGGCCTGGGCTTACCACGCCAGAATCTGATCCAGTTTCCATCGACCCAACGCCCCATAGCATCGTACTCCGTAGTATTCAGGAGCATGCCCGGTGGGATCTGTATAGGTACGTTTGGCATTATACTGGTGTCTTGGCAGTTAAGTCATTAGCAACGAGACCGGTAGCGTTAAGCCTGAAGATAGTCACACCGTTGAGTTTGATGACCAATGTTCGGGTATCAGGAGTCGTAGGAGTTGCTGGCAAAGTCCCTTCCAGTGCAAACTTGTAGCCACCCATATTCAGCTGAGGAGACTTGTTATTGGCAATATCTCCGCCATCGTTCTTGAAGCACTCGATCAGAATGCCATCGATGTCCTCGAAGTTGTCATTGAGTTTCTCGCCCCAAGTATCAGTTGACCCACCGACTTCTGGCTTGAGAAATCCATAATTTGTTGTATTTGTGTCAGGCATTTTATTCATCCTCCGCTGGCGGTACGGTTACGCCAAGAACAGGTTTAATACTGGAGAAGGAGAGGTTACAGACTCCACCTCCTGGATAATTCGAGTTCCCTATAACGATGGCACCGCCTGCATTATAAGGACGAGCGTTATTGAATGACGACAGAACCTCTGGAACGTTGATATTCCATACTTGGTTCCATACTGCAGCCCAAGTAGGCCTACGGAACATCGTCACTTGATATGTCAATGCGTATTTGATGCCGTTGCTAGTAAATGAAACGACTGAGGCACCACGCGAAACTCTTAGCTTGATGTAGCCAGTAGGAGTGGTATTCGGGAGTACATCATTAAAGTACTCTGATCCAGGACCCTGAAAGTAATTATTCCTTGGTGGAGCAGAATATGATACGTTCCCACTATCAGTGATTCGCAATGCTCGGCAACCAAAGTACCCCTTGGCAGAATCCGTCAAGTACATATCGATCGAGATTCCTTCAAAGAGCATGTTGAGACTAGATGCGTCTACGCCTACAAGAATCTGCATCCGCTCTTTCGCCCACAAGTAACCACTTCTATGCGGGAGCATCTGCGCGGAATCGATCTGTCCTGGACCGCACTTTACGATCATGTCAACGACAAATCGCTCATTCGCGTTCTGTACAGTTGGTTGTACTTCGCTATGCGCTACCGCAGTAAGTCCAGTCTGGTGCAACGTAATGAATGGCGCTACAGTCTTTTTGTTCAGTACGGTATTCGGTACCGCGGGCGCAGCAGTACCTTTGTAGAAATCAGTGAGCTTTATTGGTTCAGCTTTAGGGATCTTTGCATTTGCAGTAGTATCAGGCACATAAAGACCACCGCGAACAAACGCGCTTAAAGGTTGATCAACGCCACCGAATTCGGTTTCGATGGCGTTGAGTGTAATCGGCCCTGAAGCTGGAAGCGTCATTACTTTTTCTTTTTAACGAAGACTTTCTTCTTCACAGGTGCAGTTTCTTCCTCTTCTTCCTTTTCAGGTTCAGCGACAGTTTCATCTACCGCTGCAACCCAGCCATCTACTTGTGATGGCCCCAACATGCTGAAATCAGGAAGCTTTGTTGCGTTGAAAGCACGACCGCCAGTTGCAACTTTGAAGCGATCGTACGCTGCTTTAGCAGCATTCAGTTGGTCTTGTGTATGTGGCATGGCGTTCTCCTTTT
>Ga0208454_1000176_pt1 | contig 44386 bp, 51 predicted proteins | sample EasRivMeERMZT100_FD_187530 | JGI IMG/M metagenome (GOLD analysis project Ga0208454, IMG submission 187530) | Soil microbial communities from meander-bound floodplain in the East River, Colorado, USA - East River MetaG ERMZT100 (SPAdes) (version 2) | ecosystem: Environmental > Terrestrial > Soil...
CCCGGTAATTCTTCACCCGCTCTAGTAACCTGTCGGCCAACAACAGGCGGAGTTCCACCCTGCGCGACGGTCTTAGTCCGCGGTAGATTGCTCGGGTCAACAATAGCGAATCCTATTTCAGGACCGGGTTCGGCTGAAGAGATTCCGCGGTAGTTCGTTGCCGCGTATCCCTTATCCTTCATAAAGTCGCGGAATTCGGCAGGATTAGTTGAGGACCGATACCTCATGTTCATTCGGCCGAGTTCTTCTATTCTCCTATCTTCCGCTGGAGTTAATCCTACCTCATCACCGTAGTCTAGCGCGGCTTGTCGTTTGCTACGTAAGGCTCGATACTCTTCCAATAACTCTCCAGGCATACCACGACTTGACGTGAACAAATCCGTGAGTGTACGATTTAATTCATCGCCCGCTGCGCTACGTAAGTCTCTCCTGTTACCCTCACTTAATGGCTTACCCTTACGAGTTAGATACTCATCAACTTCATCTACCTGTTCCGGACTCATTCTACCAGTAATATCGAATATCTTCGCATCAGCGGGAAGTTCGCGTCGAAGTAAATGTCCACCGAATTCGTCGATGAATCTATCTTCATCCGCCATGTGCGTAGTACGCGGGAAATATCCTGTAGTAGTTGGGCTATTGCTTCCAAGTTCATCAATCTCGTTATTAGTTCTCTTGTATAGAGTAGTAGACGGTTCCATCGTTGGCGGCGTGCCAGGACGAACAGGTGCGGGTTGAGTTACGTACCCGCCCGCCGGACTGTCGTAAGGAATACTCCGATTCCCTACATTCAGTTCCGTCCACGGCGTTTGAGGATCAACACCCCACTGATGCAACCGATGAGTAGCGGCATCATCACGATTCAACCGCCCAATATCCTGTAGTTGATTGACCTCTTCCGCAGTTAATAATTGAGAGATTCGCTTTACTCGCTCGTCATCCGTCAAATCATACGTACCATCGAGTTGTCCTGATTCATTTCGTACTTGATAATCAAGTTTGCTGTACTTATCTCTTAACGCATCTTCAGCTTCCTGTGATAAGTCACTCGGTCTACGTGGGCGCAGAGCTAATTCAGACGGATGTGAAATGATTTGGTCTGGTCCCTTACCTTCCTTCGCCTGTGCTACAGCTTCTTGAACTCTCAAGCGGAATGAAGGATCCTGAATGTACTTAGCGGTAGTCGCAGGACCGGATGGGATACCTAATGCATTAAGGTCCCGCGTACCACGCTCAAGCAGATTAGCGTTCGTGTAGTCAACTAACTCTGGTGCTACATTACCCGTAGCATCATCCACTGGAACGTTAGCCATCACACCTCTACCCGTACCTCGTCCCTCGGGCCGAATGATATCGGTATCCGCGGGGCCAAGTAATCGCTTCGGGTCGGTGATTACTGTAGGCTTAGCATTACGAGAGTAACTCTCACGAACAACGTTACGTTGCGCACCTTCACGAGCACTTAGAGCTTTAAACGGATTCCGCCCGGTTGATTCGATAATCTGGTCTAATGTTGGTCGGTTTCCTTCGGCCTTACGTAATGCTTCGTATGCCTGACGTGCATCTTCCGCTTTAGTCGGATCGACTTCAGGTCTACCCGCGGGTAACGTATCCGTCCAACTCGCAGGCATTGGCGAACCTGCCGCACCCCAACCAGACAATACAGAACCACCTGCTTGCATAGCGGCTGTTCCATAATCTCCACGATTAGCAGACTGCAGCGATTCACCACCCATCAATGCGGATTGAAGTGCATCCGCACCACGACCTACAACTCTACCTACACCTTTAACGTAAGGTAAACCCTTTTCCAGAATAGCGGGAGCTTTAGCGAGAACCTTCGCTCCTACCTTTGGCCAAAGAGTTTCACCGCCGGATACAACGGTACTCGCCGCATCAAGCGGAGAACCAAAGAACATCTCCGCGCCAGACTTTTGAATACGCGAAGGCGCAGATGCTATCTTTGCACCAGTCTTACCAATGTACGGTTCGAGCGCCTGCTCACCACGCGTGTTTAAATCTTCCCATCCCTGAACCCAATCAAAAGGTTTGGCAAGATACGGGTTGCTCTTGAGATATCTTACACCTCGACCAATCACACCTGAATCTTCAGGAATTTCCTCATCCGTGATAAGGCTAGTTAATCCTCTATCCCTACCAAAGAGATACTCTCCCCATGATTCATCATTGCCACGAGATACGGGCCTAGACGATTTGCGAGCTACATATTCATCAAGTTCGTCAGGCATTAGTCTACTCCGCTAGCGTTAAGGATGTTAGTCAACTCCCCCCAACGATCCCACATTCGCTTGGCTACGTCCATGTTCCCACCCGAAGCCTTGCGAATAAAAGCCTTCACCTTTTCGGGATCGTCCTCATACGCAATACTCATCTCACCCTTAGGTCCACGAGTCATCTTGATAACTTCAGGTGAATTGAATTCCTTATACGCCTGAGTGATTGCGGTTTCGGGACGGGACAATGCGCTTGCTGTTGGTTCACCAAGTCTAGCTACCGGTCTAGTAGCACCAGCTACACCGGGAACCATGCCCGCACGTTCGTTGATTCCACGTTCCTTAATCGAGTTCTGTGCGCCAGTGAATTCAAATCCCCTACGCTGCTGTTCTAACGCCGCACCAATTCCGGTCTGCTGTCTTGCATCAGCCGCGCCAGCAGAATAGACACTCGAACCCGAAGGCGTAACGTGACGATACATTCTACCTTTTTCTAATCCCGCAGCTTCAGCCTGTCGTTGTGCAACGGTATATTCAGTAGCAGGCATACCAGTTGGAATGTCACGCATCTGACCGCCGACAACTTTCTGCATGTGAATCGTACCATCAGGCGCGGTGAACTTTGTATAGCCTTCGTCCTGTGCTTTGTTAATCTGCCAAAGTAATGTAGCTTCACGAACCTCAACACCGCGCTCGGTCAGTTTCGAAAGATAATCCGCACGTCGATTATCTTCTCGTTTGTTAGCGGCTTCGGTTTCAGTCTTGTATCGCGTATCGGCAAAGCGCACGTCGGATTCGTATCGACCGCCGCGACCTTTCCAACCTTCAACCGCACGCTGATAAGGCTTATCGTTTAGATATTCACCGAGCTTAACCGCTCGACCAACATCACCCGTGCGATAGCCTTCAAGTCCCGCAGATGCAATGTTAATCAAACCACCGAGTTTACCCGGTCGATAATTCTCACGCTGCGGCTCATCTTTAAGATACTGCTGATACCGCTGCATTGGACCGTAATCATACTGCGGTGTACGACCGTTAGGCTGCGGCATTACGTCTTCCCGCGTAGCAGTAGCGGCCATTTGACTCGCACCGAAATCACCCAATCCTCTAGACCAATCAGTCTTACCCCCCGTATCACCGGTAAATATACTCGGTTGGGCAGATGGCTGTATAGTATTCGGTTTGGGCATGAAATCAGGTAATGCTTGCTGCGGTCGTCCTGCGGAACTCGGACGAGTAGGCGAAGGACGTAATGAATCCTCTGGATTATATCTAAATCCAGTATCATATCCGCCCCCCGCACCAAACATATCCGGTGCAGGCGTTGACTTTTGTCCCATCGTCTCCGCCGGATAACTAGGAGGACGATAATCAAAACCTATATTCTTGTACGGATTAGGTTCCGGCTCGGGAATAGTATCGTAACGCCTAGTTGGTACGCGCCAATCGGGGAACTCTTCTTCCGTATTGGTTAGTACACGACTAGGCAAACTCCAATCAGTAGGAGCGTAGGGATCCTGATCATCTTCAAAGTTATAGTTGTATCGTGATGCCATTGATAATCTCCCTAGCTCTTGGCAAGGCTAGCGTAAACTTCCTTCTTGAGTTGAATGCGCTGTTCCTTAGTTAATCCGCTAAGATAAGGAAATTGCGCAACGATATCACGGGCTCGTACGCTTCGCTCTACATCGTTAATAAGCCAAACATCCATACCCGCACCGTGGTATCGCACGTCCTTATCCCCGTCTACTCGTTTCAACCCAAGCCGCTCGCATAGTTCCCGATTCTCAGGCGTGTCCCCTGCAACATAATCCCAATCAGAATCTTCATGGTGCAAGCCATAGAATCGGGAACCAACGAGGTAAAACATGACTAATCTCCAGCGTTTAGCTGTGATGCATTCCGGTAGGGGTTATCAACGTTAGTCTCGTTTTTGCCACGATCATTATAAATATCGTTGGCCGTGCCCGCACCACCGAGACCTAATGCAACCCACTTGCCCCAATCAATGCCATCATCCGCACTTGCATTCTGTGCGCCAATCAATCCACGATTAGCACCAGCCCAAGCACTAGCGGTATCAACACCAAAGCGATCGCGGTCGAGAGTCTCATCCATACCTAACAGCATACGCTGCTGATTAGTTGCGAACTGCTGACCCTGCTGCTGCGATTCACCAATCCACTTTTCATTACCTGCCTGGAAGTTAGCCCACCAACGTTCATTCGCTTGGTCATTCGCTCTCGCGGCAGATGCATTACTTGCCGCACGTGCAGCTTCTGCGGCTTTCTGTGCGGCTACATCCATCAATCCTTTAGCACCAGCTAACTGACCTTCTTGTCTAAGCTGCTGTGCTTTTGATTCAGCCTGCGCCGCAGCGTTCTGTGCGGTGATTCGATTCTTACCAATCACATCAGCAAGATTCGTTTCTAATGTACCCGCACCCTGCTGTGAACGAATGAACGCATCGTTAATCGAATCCTGCATGTCCTTATTGAGCCGACCTGATAGCTCAGTCGCAGTGATTCGATTCGATGAAATATCTTTTTCTAACGCCGCACTACGTTCTGCAACGTTAGCTAATCCCTGAATTCTATTCTGACCAACACCTAATTCAAGGACATTCCCCGCGTCCGTACCGGCTTTACGGTTCAAGCCAACCTGAGCCTGAATATCTTTCTCAGTGGAAGCAAGTCCTTCAATGCCCCACTTCTTACCAGTACGAACCTGCGAACCTAAATCAATTTCAGCATCGCGGCGGGCAGTAGCTAAATCCTGCATCCCTCTACGATTAGATTGTCCCGCAGCCGCAAGGAATCCCGCGCCGCCACCACCACCCTGAATGTTTCGCAGACGATTAGCTTCATCCATCTGCACTTTATATGCAGCAGGAATACCGGATGTCGCACGGTCACGAAAGTCTGCGCGTTCGGAATCAGACCATCCGCCCGTCTTAGCCCATTCATCGTATCCCGTACCACGCCAACGACTCAAATCATCCGCAGAGATTCCACCGCCCATCATGAAATCCTGCGTACCACGCAGCTGCCTTAATCTATCAGCATCAACGCCGCCCGTTTGACTCCACTGGCGAAGGGAATCAATATCCGCGTTAATCTTTGCGAGGCGATCAGGATCGTATCCACCCGTCCGACCCATTTCAGTAAGCTGGTCAACCTGTCCCTGAATCTGCGCTCTAGCATTAGGATCGAATTGGAAATCTTTTAACTTCTGAATCGTAGCGTTGATTGAATCTTTCTGAGCTGGATCAATGGCTCCCGATTTAGCCATATCCTCAAGCGCAGTAATTTGGGTGCGCATCTTATCCATCTCGACACCACCCGTTGTTGCAAAGGTGTCGTAGACGCTTTTTGGTTTTGCGTAAGCATCTTCTGGCGCAGCGGCAGGAGTTGATGAACCTCCACCTGAATCACCACCGCCACCACCACCACCGCCACCACTCGATGCGGTGTCGAAACCTACAGTCTTTCCACCATACAGACCACGAATGTTATTAACGACAGTCGGGTCCAAACCACCAGATGTACCTGACATTCCTGATAGTGTACCCGTTAATGCTTCACGGTCACGCTTAGATTGTTCATCCTTCTCTTTCCGCTTCTGATCCATCTCAGCGGTAAGGGAACTAAACTGATTATTAACACGGCTCTGCTCCGTGTCAATTTCCTGCTTTGCTTCTTTCTTATCTGATTTAGCCATAGTCAAATCCTCAGGACTAAGGAAGTACCTCTGGGCAATTCATGCCCATAACGCTTTTGTAGGTATCTAAGGAATTCAGGTTCCTTTACCCACGCGTGAATCTCTGCAAGTCCTAAGCCACGAGAATCGAGAATGGCTTGGCGCATCATTAAGTCGGTGGCCATCACTTTTTCTAACTTCGATATTGTCGGGTCCAATAACATGATAGACTCAACAATAGGATGTAGATGACCAGCGCCCAACATAACGCCATTACGGCGAACCACAATAGTACCGAAATCCAACCTCGGTTCCTGCCATTCGAAGTCTCTCTTTTCATAGATTGACTTCATCTCAGGGATGTCTGAAGGTTGAATTCTGCTAGTACTTAATGTTCCATCCGGCAGTTCCTTGCCGTTTATCTTCATGGCCCTAAATCAGATGGACTGCTCTCAGAATGACGAGCAATACAATGACGAGGATTAAAACCACGAGGGCTCGTTCAACAGTCATTTCCATCTCCTTTACCTAGCTCGAAGTATCGATACCAGCGAGCGAGTTCCAAAGCGTGACAATCTGCGACTGCAAATCAATGTCTGCTGCTGTACAAACAGACGTTTTCGTTTCCTCATCGTAGGTTGTAGCTGCCACGATGTTCACGCCCATAACAATCTGCGGCCCGCCCTGATATGCAGCATTACTTGGACTAGCAACAACCTGTTGAGCATACATTGCACGCTTGGAATGATATGGTGTCGTGCCCGGCTCACTCAAGATTGTACTAGAAACGAAAGCAAGCATAGCCTGCACGCGCTCCATGAATCCACCGGGGCCGGTATCACGAGTTAACGCCATCTGCTGTGTTGAAACATCTGCCATTTGCAATCCTCCTAAATAGCTTCCAATGCCTTCACCCGTGTCAACAATACACGAACAGCCTGCCATAATACCGGAATCATACGCTCATTAAACATCCCTAATGAATCAGGATTCTCAAGACTAACAATCTTCGTTCCGAGTTTATTATCAAGTTTATCGAGAACATCCTGTGCAGAAAACATTGGGAACAAACGATGTTCCGCGTCCGTATTAAACGATGCAATAATTGGTTCTATATTCTCAACTAAGTCAAGCGCATCGGGAATTGAACCTTGTACTTGTTTCTCACGAATGTCTGATGTAGCAATGCTTCCATAGTATGAATAGATTTGATTCCATCGATGCGCGCCATCACCAAGATATGCACCAGCATCTCCGTTAGGCATAGCCCTATCAGCTTGGAGCACTAATGGTATACCACCAGCTACCATAAAATCTATTTTGCCACCTATATTGTAGAAGCATCGCATAGTTCCTCGATTGGGGGTCTGAGGAAACTGCGTACCAAATTCAATGCATCCACTCGCGGTATTCATGTACATCCCGGAATCACTCGAACTAACAAAGCGTGCTGAAGGAATAGTTGCTGACCCATTTGGAAATGATATGCCAGCAACCGGAGCTATTGCTCCGTCCGAATATATACTCATCAACAGAGTACCATTGAACTGACGCCAGTACGTAGCACCACCGGCGGGCATTATGTCAAAGTATCCAGCACCACCACTCTGAAAAATACGAATGCCAGCACCACTCACACCGCCAATGCATACTTCACCTGTAGCTTTAGGTAGCGTAAGAACGCCAGTAGAACTTAAACTCATTTGCGTGCCACCACCCTGTGGAACAGCAAACAAATGACTATTAGATGAATAGCTTATTTGATTGACTGTAGGATAAATAGCAGATGCATTTTGAATTGAATCAGAATGGACAAGTCCAGCTGTTCCGCCTTTTAGCCCAGAGGTAGTTGACAATACACCATTTGTAATGTTACCATACCCTACACTACCAGCACTATTACGAAAGTAAATAGTATCACTATCAATATACATACCCAAATTGTAAGATACTATTCCACCCTCCCTAACGCTGCTCATATTATATATAACTATACCTTTATTAGAAAGGGTATTCCCATAGAAATATAGCGATGCCTCAGTACCCAATACGCTCGTAATTGATACAGTGGTATTTGGTCGAAGTGCAATAGCTTGACTCGATAATGTCACTGTATGCCAAGCAATGCCTGTACGCGATGCGCTCAAAAGTGTTGTAATTTGGTTAATGGCATCGTTATACGCGTGGATACCAAACGTGTTACCATTGTAATTTAGCCATGTAAAATGAGCGTCCACACCCCCGTCAGTATCATTAAACATGATACCAGCGTCAGTCGAACGAATTTCTGTACCACCAACAATAATCTTGTTATTGAATGTAATGATTTGATTAAATGTCCATGTACCAGAAATTACTTCATTCACATTGATATGTGCAATGTTTCCAATGTTATCAATCGCAGCTTCACGAAGTTGTCCGCCAGAATTCGTGAGCACCCACGACGCTGAACCAGCAACGTATACGCCTAAGGCGGTAATATTACCGGAACTTCCTAGGTTAGAAAGGCCAGTAATACTCCCACCAATAATGCTAACGTTGTTTGAATTCTGCAACGCCATCGAGCCGAGGCCGAAGTTACCTAAGAATCCATTGATATCAGTCGCACCCGTACCACCACCGGCGATAGAGATAACCATCGCGACCCAAGCGGAACCATTCCACGATTCAAACTTGTTGAGTGAGGTATTCCATCGCTTTGCGCCCACGGGCGGGTTAGTGGGCAATTCCGCCATCGTATATGAATCGACATCACGTAACTTAAGCTGGTTAAGTACGTCAACTTTCAGGTCCGATAACTGCGGAATCGCCCAATTCGCCATTTCGATTTACCTCAGTCGTCCGATAACAAACTGTGCAGTATAACCCGGCTGACCACCTTGACTCCGCACGAAATTCAAATGAGCTTCTTGCGACAAGTCATACTGCTGTTCCAGCCCCGCGCTACCATTGAAATCAATGAAACTCATGAAGCACGCACGTTTGCATCGTGCTCTTAAATTTCCTTCATCGCCGTAGAAGACTCCAAAGAATCGACCGTCTGAACAAATTCGATGGTCGAATCGCAGGGTATCTTCTTTCGTCGGCTCAAAGATTCTGTTCGCTTGAGTCGTACCAAAGTGAATTGCCGTGGGCCATCCCATGATATCGGCAGGCATCCACGTCGCAACCTTTGCGACTTCATAATACCCCGGCCATGAGGTAATGTCGCCATCAGACTTTACTCCATCAGAACAGAAGTAATTGAATCCCTGATTCGAGTTGAGACTTTGAACCGCTAATGCAACCATGTGATTCGAATCTACGTCTCGACCCTCGTAACAATGATTAGGCTTGACACTTACCTTATCCCCAGGTCCTGTAGGCTCATCCTGTATTCCAAACTTTTTGGGTGGGTGTCCTTCCCAGGGAACTGAGAAGATATGCCTGATTCTATCGTGGTCTTCTCCACCGCGGTATCCGTGAATGGCATAAAAGTCACCACCGCACCATTCGGCAATTGAATTCTCGTGCTCATCTGGCGGCGCGGTTGTGGTACAAATAACATCTGGGCAGTAGTTCTTGAACGCTTGTAAGGCATGTTCCATTTCCTGTTTGTTACTTGCACCCGTCTGCCACGCCTCATTCCCACCGAATACGTATGCAGCGGTGTGATGTTCTCTTTGAGCTAAATGCTTACCTAATTCTTCAAAGAATGAGGAATGACTCTCACCCGGCCAAAGCTCATAATCGCCAAGGTTATAGCCACCCTTCATTCCACACGTGTCTAAAGCATCGCCTAACTTTCCCAACTGGCCCCAAAAGTCCTCAGTATATCCGGGTCCACACTCTCTACCCGCCCAATAGTCGCCAAGCGTACCCAAGTTCATCCAGAAATGAATGAACGAATAACCCGCATCCCGTGCTTGCTGAATAATACGTTCAGAGTGCGCAGGGTCACGGACGAATTTGGAAAACAAATCACCAACGTGAAGCCCAATCGGAAGGATACGGGTAACGTCATCATGGAAACCGTTATCGTCTATACGTAGCTGTCCCTGAATAACTGACTTTCCGGGAACAACACCACTCTTAAACGGCGGGTCGCATGTAAAGGTTTCGTATCCACCTGGGTTTGGCGATGGTTCACCTTCCCACATAGGTTGGTCTAGAACGACACGACCATCGTTCCATACCTTAATGAAATAACCTGGACGACAGACGGATTCAAATGAGATTTTCTTCCCATTGTCCTGTACGACCAAGTTAAACTTTTCCCACGCAGTTAGATTTTCTCTGTTAAATGCTACGTATCCAGCCTTACCTTCATCCTCACAACATGCGAAGAATCCATGCGTGGACTTTAGGCCGAATACATTAGGTTCATCAGATTTCTCAATTGTAAAAGTTTCCCATCCACCTGCACTATCCCTATTCGCCGTCATCAAACCAGCGGGTCGCCCATCAATAGTTCCTTGAGGTGCCCCGCCATCTTCTGCTGAAACGAATTTACCGTGGTCACTCTTTAGAGTGTACATTCGCTTTCTCCACTTCAGCTTTAAGCTGTTCAACCTGCGCGGTAAGTTCCGCGATTTTCTTATCTTTGACGATTGATTCAATCACCAAAGAACCTACAACACCTTTGATATCATCAATGGTGAGCTGCACTTCCTGCTGTGGCATTATACTTTTCCTCGTGCCTTCCATGAAACGGTTCCGGCTACTCTAGCACCAGCCTTATCAAACAAGAGAATCTTGAACGACGTTGGATAAGGTGCATCCACGAAATCATAGATTGCAACTCGTTCGATTGCTCCCTCAGGCGTTAGCGTAATGGAATCTACGTCCTTGAACACCTTAGTGAAAAACACAACCGTACCCGCTGGCTCTAAACCAACCGATACTTTACCGCCATCGATGCCATGTTTGATATCTAATCTAAGCTGCAAGTTGTACATTTGGTAGAGTGCTTGAGCCATTAGATAATCCAATCGTAATCAAATTGTAGTGAGAGCCCTTTAGGGTCCGATGCACGAACTAGTACAATCTCTAACGTACCATCCAATGACAATACATTCCCACCCGTTGGCTCAGCACGAAATGGAGTTGTACCTGGAACTAAAAGAGTTAAGCCCGGTACAGGTGAACCGTTAATTCGAATCGTAACGGTCACGCTCCCAAAGTCTAGAGAGTGTACAAGCCCGTTGAATTGTCGAGGAGTTCGAGCTTTCGAGATAACTCTAATAACTCCTACTGTAGGCGAGCGTTCGTAAAACAACATCTCCGGTGTGAGCAACTTGGCGATGTTTCCCAAGTCCAACGAGCCACCGGGATTCTCGATGATGACGCCCATTACGCGTTGTTGAAGTACGAAACGTTAATCGTTCCAGCCGCCGCGGATTGTGTAAACTTGAAGTTCTTTATGTCATTCGACCCAGTTAATCGAAACGAAGAACCAATCGCGGCAACGTGTCCAACTTTCGTACCGTCATTCGGTGCGGTCGTTCCATTCAAAGTGTATCTTAACGCACCCGTCTCAACGCTAATCAACACTTCCTCACAGAACTTGTTCGTATACTTCGCAGGCGTCAATGCGGCCACTGAAGCGCCGAAAGCAATCGTTTCCATATCGTAACACTTCAGCATGGCTCACTCCTTAGTTCACCGCGGTGAATTCGAATCGAATCTTGATGTACCTAAACTGTGAAATGAACAAGTTCGTCGTTTGAATGAAAGCTGAGTACGCTATTCCATCAACCGACGACGCTAACATACATTTCACAGTTGTCGATGGTACAATCTCTTGATACGCCCACGACACGTTGCAGATAATCGCTTCAAGCACAATCCCGAAATCTACCGTACGTTCATACGAACCATTTGTTGCTGTAGGCTGTAGCCAGTATGGCATCCCGTTGTTAATTTCATCCTGCATCGTAGGATAGCCATTATCAGCATACTGTTGCCACGTTTCGTTCAACAAAAGCGAAGCGAATAAGCTTGGTAACGTTGCGTCTCGATACGTATTGACACGAACACCACTAAAATCATCCGTGTACGTATCATACAGAACGTAATCCGCTGGCTGTGAGACGATTAAATCAAGGGTCGCATCGTTTGATACGTTACCAAAGATGTCAACCGCACGCACGCCATACGTATACGTTCCACCTTTGTCCTCAAACAATGTGATGAACGTACCCTGCTGCTCACCAACTTGCGTTCCGTTTCGCGAAACAATGAAGTATTCAATTTGGAACGCACTCGTCGGATTCGTCCATTGTAGCAACACGAAGTTATCGACAACATAACCTGAAAGCGCAACTTCACCTAAAGGCGGAACGGTTACGAGAAGAGGTGTTGCATTAGCTGAAGGCGTTCCATCTAACCCAAAGGCACGAATCCAATACTGGTGGTTGCCAACAGGTTTGCCTTCGAGTATCGCTGATAACGTCGTTGTTACAAGTTGCCTTGAACCTGCTTCCCATGTAGCGCCTAACCTGATTTCATAGCTGAACGCATCGAAACTAGGACGGTCCCAATCGAATCTAATGCCAAGTGGCACCAAGCGATAACGGAAGTTCTGCACATCGGGGATGGTTATTTCCTCGATGATGTCTTCAATCTCTTCCGGTCGTACTTCAGGTTCAAACAACTCTAATGCAACAACCTGAAACCGCTTGACGAATTCGCGTAATAAATCCTTTAATACAGGGTCTTCCAGCTGGACCGACTGGATAAGCTCAAATAGTTGTGACTCATTAAGCTGTGTCACTGGGTCGCTCCAACCACATCTCGGATGCGAATAGAGTCATTTCCAACAGGTCTATCCAGTCACCTGAGTTTGTTAGCTCTAATGTAACAATGCATTTCTCGTTGCGCAGATTACTACCGCGGTAGAGAAACTTTCCGGGTTTTTCTGATAGTGCCACAGGACGTAACACCGACTGATTCGAATCGTCGATGCCCTTGAGGGTGATAGCGAGATTACCTTCACCGACCGCGCGCATCCGTAGACCATGAAAATGAGTAATAGACCCGTAATCCAATATCTTTTGCGGACCGTACTCAACGAGCGTATGTATTCCATGGTCGCCGTCGTTATGGTCGTCGTTGATGTATTCAGGGTCCATCTTCCATATGATGCTGTTTCCTCCAAACAGAACGTTGACTACGCTCTTTGAATCAACATCAATGCCTATAGAAGTAACAGGCCAAGGAAAATGCCAATGAGACCAACGAATTGTAGTATACGCGAGGCCATTACGGTAATCACCTAACAATATATGACCGTCGGATAAGAGAATATAGATTCTATTTCCAACAACATCATTGACGACTTGAGTATCCTGAAGTTGTCCGCCTGACATACCGTGTGAATTATGCCATAACCTGTCAATTTTCCACGAGAACTCAGGCTGAAGGTATACACCATTAAAGGTGAACATTCCCGAGCGTGCTGCGACAATGAAGTTGTCAGTATTCGGACCAGCGGTGTCAAGTACCATCGCTGCGCCAAAGCATTCGGTGCCGATGCCTTCATCAATCGATATGACTCGCCAGAATAATGCTGAGTCAGTATTTACTAAGTCTCGACTGGTGCTAAAAGTACGTTGAGATTTGAGAATGTACAAGGAATCACGAAACTGAATACAATTCTTCACGCCGCCCGCTTCATTCGGTGCGACGGTCATGTATCCAGCAACGCCATCGAATCCTTCAGGGTCGCCCTGTTTCGATACTCTAACAACAGAAGGCTCCTTATACTCACCCCATACAATTAGAGAATCCTGATAAATACCGATGCCCACGCCTGCGGGGATATTACCAAGCTGGTCGAACAAGTAGTCTGCTGACAAGACCAAATCAGCATCGTAAAAATCCACTGTAGCAGTAGTAGCAGTGTTATTCGAGATGCGACCTGTAGGAACATAAAAGAATTCCCAACCCTCTTGATTACCATTGTACTCTGGAATCCTACGCGTTGCTAAAATACGACGCGCAATAGTGCCAGCAGGCCCAATAGGGATGCCAGAAATATCAACAGCATGACTGCCATCTGCAACAACGCTGCCATAAATAGCCGGTCCCGGCGTCGTAATATATCCAGATTCCGTCTCAAACGACACTGCAAATAGATGAGTGCCTTGTTCAACATGGCCAGATAATGTTGAATTGACGCAGGAAATTGAACCAGAGGGAGCGAAACCTCCCGCGAGACGACAAATTGTACCATCGTATACGTAAACGAATTGATTCTCGATGCCTTTGTTTCTATCGTGCGGTGTGATGTAGATTCGATTGTAGTATTGCGCAGCGGAGAAATCAACCATCTCAGGAATGTTGAGAATAGGAACGCCTAACTCAGTTGAATCATACAATTGACCTGAGTCGTTTAGAATAAGTAATCTCGCTACCTCGTCTAAACGCTTATACGAAAAGAACCTACGCACGCCACCAGTAACCTGGTGCAATTTAGACGTGCCAGGGCGAGTACGGAAACCACGCTCCGTAAAGTAAATGTTTTCCGCTTCGATGAGATGGTCGGGTGGGGTCGAGCCCTGGAACTCAGAGCGTTCGTACAAACCATTCACTTCTGCGATAACGATTGGAGCGTGGTCTCGATTCATTGTTATCTCGAAATGACAGTAAAAGGAATCGAACCAGTTGCGGGAGTATACGCACCCGCGGCAACTTCGGTTGGAACACCAGCGGTTAACTTGAAGATTCGGAGCTTCTTGGCGGTTGAATCGTATGCGCCGGTTAAATCACTCTGCAAACCGAACTGCATACTATCAACAGTGGTTCGTCCTGAAAGAACGGCGGTTAACCCCGCGCTAGCTTCACCCCCGGCCGGGTAGCTTCCTGAGTAATTCACAAGCCCGGCGGTCATTAACCCAACACCGGGCACATGCTTCTGATTCAATACGGTAACAGTGACGGCCATGATGTTCTCCTTGAGGCATAACCTCGACGACGTACAGACGTATCCTGCTGTAGCTTCACTCGAATCGCCAAGAAACGATTCATCTCAAACTCCGCTTTCGTTTCCAATCTATCAGAACGGGCTCGATTCTGTCCAATATCATCCGCTGCTTCTGCTGCTGTCTTGAGTGCAAGATATCGTTTCGCACCTGTGATAGGTAAGTATGTATTTTCAGATGTAATTTCAGGTAAGCCTTTGAGATAGCGAAGTAGAATCTCGCGGTCTTGATTCGAGCCGACGAACTTGAGATTGTCACCATCCCACTCCCACACTCCTAACGTTGGTTGCATGGTATAGTCTAATATTCCACGGACTTCACCCATATCATCCCAACGCATAGTTCCCGGAGTACGTTCGTATACAGCTTTAGGTTCAAGGAAGTTAACAGGAAGTGTAGGATATGGAACGATAGCTGTTGGACCTAATGTAGTTCCACCAGCAGGCAAAAGGATTGCCGTAGACGTTTCCGTCATGATCGGCAATCCGTGCGCCTGCATTGTTGACTGAAGTTCTTCCCATGCTGATGTCAGAAATGGTAACAAAATATCGTTTGTAAAGACATCTCCACCTGCATCATTCAGGTGAACACGCGCTCTATCCATCACTTCTGATGCTAGCATGGGTGAAATCCTTTACTTGGCGAATGCCAACTTCTCGTATCTTTCTTTGTCTAAGATACACTGGCACGTCGGGCAGATGACGGGAACAGGACGCATCAGAACCGAACCGCAAGCGGGACAGCGTTCGTTACCAATATCAACGGTAGCGTGGACCCAATCACGTTCGAGATTCAAATAACGTGCCGCTAGCCTCTGAACATCGGCTATTACGTTATGCTGATGGAACATCTGCCAATCAGTATCCGCCCGACGTACCAACCTCTGAAACCAGCGGGTCTGGTTTGCAATGTTCTGGGCTAGTAGAGCACCGTGATTCTTCTTGATTTCATCACGTGAATGCTTATTATACACCCAAAACAGCCCAGGTAAAGCTTGCTCCTCCGCACTGATTTCGATCTGTGCAACGATGAAATCTTGTACAATTGCTTCAGCGAAGATTCCTACAGGTTCGGGAATGATCCTGGACCCTCTTTCATCATCTAGATAAAGCGCGTATGCATTATCCTCAACGTGCATCGTGACGAAATCATTCATCGGTGCTGCTGGAATCGTTACGTGCGGGTGAACTAGACCCGGCTTGAACTCCCGAATCTCTCGGGGAACTAACGACACTAACGTCGCTTCGGCCATCTGATTTATCCTCTGGTTTGGAATTCACGACCGCGTGCTTAGTAGCAAGCAGGATCGATATTGGTGAGCATTCGTCGGACAGGAATTGAGTGAGATAATCAACTTGCGCTTCGTAGAAAGCTAATTCCTCAGCTTCTAAGTCGCGCTTCTTTTTCTCACCGAATAACTGTACGTGCACGAATGAAAGAACCGAATCCTCTGATACTGGTATAGGATCGTTGTTCGGTTTCCTATACACGAAGATTGGTTCGTACGAGGTTTTGGACCCCGGTAACAACTCAGCGTTGGGACCGCTGACGGGCATTAGTTTCTCGATTACCCAGTAATGAGTCTCAAGATAACCGTACTTACGGCACAATCGAACTTCTGTAACGGTTCGTAGATAAGCTCCTGATACAGGATCAACGTCTACGAATGTACCGCGCCGGAACTCAACCTGATCAGTACGAGCTAGACGGAAAATCTGCTTCCCGTCTAGCTCCCCGAACAACTGCTTGAGTTTACGGTTGACGATTGAATCATTCATAAACTCAAGTGCTCTCTTTCGCTCGATTCATTAGCTCTCGAATCTCAGCACGGAGAGCCTTTAACTTATTGGGTTTACGCCGTTGTTCGTCCCTACAAGCAGTACACTGTAACTGACCATTCCATTCATACGTATTACTTGATGTACGAACGTGGCCATTTATACAAGTATCTGAGCGTCCCCTAAGAAGAAATCGTCCCCTATCCTTATCATACATATCCTGCAGATTGCCTGCCTGAGTTGTAATGAAAAGATGATTAGGATTCCAACACTTCTTCACATCACATCTATGTGCTACGACGTGATTTCCTGTAATAGGAACGTCAAGGTACTTCGCTGCTGCCACACGATGTACGTAAAACTTCAGGAGCTTATAGCCAACCTGACCGTATCCCGGTCCTGCCGTAGGCCCAATGTATAACCAACAACCATTGGGGTCGTCGAATCGGGTACGTCGTTGCATTCTATCAATCAGGATGTCTATAAGCTCCATCAGTATCCCCCGATAACTTATTAAGCGTATCCTGCTGGGATCGCTAAGTTATCGATGTATGCGTTCTCCTGTGGGTTGCTCGTGAACAGATTCCACGACGCCACAAGATACAGCAACGTGGAAGTTACCACGCCACCGTCTGCACCACGAACCTCGAACAGCTTACGACCATCCGAAGTGTAGAATCCCGGCTTCTTGAGTTCAGCACGTCCCCAAGAATCCATGTTCAGGAAATCGATTCGGCGCTTATCCCACTTGTACGACTGCTGGATAGGAACGCCAGCCATCGTCATCTTACCGCCGAAATACAAATCCATTCCCTGACCAGACGAGGCATCCTTATCAATCGTGGTGACGAGCATACCGAGCGATTCGTATGCCGCCGCCTGAGCCGGATGCATCCATGCCTTCACGTTCGGCATCTTCATGGTGTTGTTAGATCTATCGCCTAACAAGTTAAGAGCCAAACGTGGGAATGGCAAAGACAATCCAGAACCGCCTGCATCAACGCGCGATGCACGAATCGCTGGAGTTGACGACCGAGTGAATCCTAACCACGTTCCCGTTGAAGCATTGTTAACGTGATATGGAACACCGAGTAATGAGACAGGCGATGCACCTGAGACGCCTTCAATCACGATCTTATCGCCAACAGCGGGAACAGGAGTTACCGCGGCGAATCGAATCGTCTTGGTCGGAACATCACGGAAAGAGATTTCCGGTTCTTCACCAAGGACCGTCTTCTGTGTGGTCAATGCGGAGTTATAGATGTTAATCTTCTGACCTTCCATCAAAAGTTTAACACCAAAGTCCACATCGAGCACAACCGTATCAACACCTGCTGATGTCGAATACGCAGTAATGGTTCCGAGAACACCGTTACCTCCGGTCATGCACATGGAATCCATATGCGCCCGGAAGTGTGGCATTGCCGCGGCCATGTTCTTGTTGAACGTATTGATAATGGCCTGCGTGGAACCACTTGTCGCCCATTCAGACTTCTTCGTCCACTCTAAAGCGTAACGAAAGTCAACAATGGGAATGACCGCGTTTTCGTATCGAGGACCGGAACCGCGTCCAAGATTGCCACCGTCGGGATTGTACTGACCGAAGTATCCGCCCGGAGCAAACTGGACGGGAATCTTCATGTCCCGAGTGTTTACCTGTACGGCGTCGGTTGACTTTTCAACCTGAGAATAGAAGGTATCTTCTACCTCGTACAGGACCGAGATCTTCTTTTCGATACGCTCCAGCTGAACTGCAAGTGTATCGGCTACGTTCTGCGGGTTAAGGGGCTGAGCTGGCACGCGTTTTCTCCCTAGTTATAAAGCTGCTAACTATTGAGAAAGTCGATCTCTTTCATCTTACCGGATCTAACAGCGGATTCCTTATCCTTATTCACTGTTACGTTACGGCCGGAAGCAACCTTAGAATCACTTCCCGTCGCACGCTTATGTGTAGAAGGTCGAGCCTTGCCATTAGAACCTTTAAGCGCAGCAGATCGAACTTTCTTAATGATTCCGGGGAGTGCTAACTTTGCGCGCGACAGATACGCGGATTGTACCCTGTCCTTCCACTCCGTACTATAGCGATTGCTCGCTGCTTGCTTTAAAAGCCGTTCCATATTGGAACGATGAGCGGGGTCATCTCGAAGGACGGCTGCGAGTTCGTCCATACAATCACGCGTAATCGAGCGACCTAAGAAATCTGTAACATCATCCGGGAGATTCTTCGAAATGATGTTGCTGATTGACTTCGACGAAGTGGACAGAATCGAATCAACAAAGTTCTGATGCTGACCACGTAGAATCTCTTGGTTCTCCCGCTGAAGTCTCACCTTTTCAGGGTCTTCGGCTTGAGAATTATCTTGCCGAGTAGACTTAGCAGGCTCTTCTACCTTATCATCTCCGAATACCCACTCGTGAACGTTAAGTGCGGAGTCCATAAGGTTCTTATTCCCGTTACGCTTGGCATCATTGTAGGCACTTCTGATCATGTGCTTGATGACAGGCTCAGTCACCGCTTGGAATGCGGGGCGATTCTTATGTAACAACGCGGGAAGGAAATCCATGATGAATTTCCGCTGCTTGTTTACATCGTACTCGCCCAGCAAGTCAATAAAATCACCGGGGTCCGCTTGCGAAATACGTTGCTCACCGGCTTTGAGATTGTTTAGCTGCTCGTAACTTTCCCTAGCGTCTTCCACTGTTGGAAAGAGCTTGGAGTAATCACGCTCACGAAAGAAGGTTGACCTAAGTCCTGGGAAGTCTTTGAAGAGTTTAGGATACTTGGCGGTGAGTTGACGATAAGTTGGCTTGCCGTAGCCAGTGCCAACCTTCTCATCCGATTCTTCGTCTTCCGACTCGTCCTCTGATTCCTCTTCTTCGTCATCGGTATCCGAATCCTCTTCAGGCTTAGACTCTTCCTCATCGTCATCTAAAACGATGTCGTCGTCCGAATCTTCAGACTCTTCTTCCTCGACTTCGGGTTCTGAATCTTTAACCGCCTTCGCTGGTTCGTCATCATCACCACGAAGAATAGCTAAGTCATTACCACGAGTTTCTTCAATAGGCGGCTGTGGCATTTGTTACGGCTCCATCGGAGCGGGAGTATTAACATTAGGCGGCGGTGTTGGTGTACCTTCTGATGGCTGTCCACCTTGCGCGTTACCTAATGCGGGAGTTCTCGCCCCGGAATTCATAGCTTGCACATGTTCGTTGTGATGTGCAAGAATTAACGAATAGACCTTAGGACTATTTAGTTTAAGGTCCTGACCTTCTTTCGACTGTAAGAATGCCTTGCAGATCTGAGCTTCGACCGCATGATCATCTACAATCGGATCAACTCTGACTGGAGAGATAACTTCTCCCGTAGCTGACACTGGACCCATATCGTCTGAGTCTTGTGAAAGAGAAATAATCTGCAGGATTTCCCTGAACTGCTTTGTTCTTGCTTCATCACCCGGAATCTTCAAGTCAGGTAAACCTGATAACCTAACTAACATGTGCGTGTTTTCAGGGGAGAAAAGCACAGCATTGATTTCATCAGAATTGAGCTTAAGTAACTCCATGATGACATCACGCTGCTGACCCCAACTCATCGGTAATGTATTACCTGCCGAAGGTTCTACGTGTCCAATTCTACCCTGAACCGCATCAGCCTGAATCGATAAGTTAAGGAACTCTCCCGGACCAACAGTAGCGGTGTATCTTTCATCTTCGAGTAAAGAGTCAACATAAATAGGTACGCATTTACTCATGATCTTTGCGTACCATCTTGTCGCGGCCTTGTGAATCAATGACAGTCTTTGTAACGCCTGCTGTCTTGACGCCGCGTATTCGGCATACGTTTTACTCCCACCTTGAATCGTACCACCGTAGATCGAGGGGAACGCACCGACAAGAAGCTGAGAATACTGCTGAACTTTAGAGTCGAACTTATCAATTTCCTGCGACATCGTGGCGGTGCGCGTAGTGAAAAATCCTTCCGCCATCGCGCGGCCCGCTAATGCTTTAGCTTGCGTAACCATACCCGGCTTACGACGAGTCTTCGAATACTGATCGAAATCTAATACCTGAGGATCGGCGAACGTTTCAGGGATAGCCTGTCCCATCGTGTCTACTGAAAGATTCACGATGTCATTCTGCACTTCCTGTGGGTCAAACAACGGCTGACCAATAGGATTCATGTGAACATGGGACGAGACAGGACTTTCCCAAATTGTCCACACGTCGTCTAACTTTTCGCCGCGGACCTCGATGACTTCGTTGGCAATGATCTCCGCGTACAATCCGTCGGGGAACTTTCGCTTGAGTTCATTACCAATTTCCACGCTCTCGTAGAAATAAGCACATGGTCGAAGCCATATGCACTGAGTAGTGACGCGATTAGCGTCGTCGTTTTCGTATCCTTGCGGGTCGCGAGCGTAACGTTCGTATGAACTGATGTCCGAATGTCCTGATATGTTTCGCCCTGTGCGCGCCCGTGCTTCGGAGACATGCTCATCGAACTCTAAAATTAGATAAGGAGTATCACGCTGAGTCCGAGCATACGGAGAAACCTTAACGTGGTCAACTCCGTAAATCTTAATTGCGATTCGACTTTTGGGTACGTCCTTCATGCCTTCGAATACTGAAACCTTCTCTTCGGTCTCGACTCTTTCAACCTTATCAGAGGAGCACGTAGGACAGATTGCTACTTCTTCGTCGAGTTTTGCTTTACACCGTTCGCATTCCCACTTGATATGAGTTTCGGTTTTCTCGGCGTATTCGGGGGTGGAGACGGTTCCGTATTCCTCATCAGTATCGAGGTAATGGTAAGCGGCGACGAGTGGTGACACCCAAGCAAGATATACCGCATATGAGTATAGAAGTTCAACGTCGTTATGTCGCTGAATTAACATCGCCGCGGCACTGTAATTACGGGCCGTGTCGATATCATTAGCGTTCTTAGCGTCGTCGGGGAGAAAGTTTATTCCTGGGACTTCAACGGTGAGCGCGGCAATAACTGCTTCACCATGTGCTCGATAGACATTAAAAACGCGATTCTGTTCGTCGTCATCACGTTCGTAGTCTGGGGATTCGTGGAAGGCCCGATAATCATGTGCGAGGTGGTCGTAGTATAATCTCTGAAAGCCGCGGAAAAAGTATTCACCTTTCTTCTTGAGGAGTAAGTGGTCATCGCGAATGATCTCGTGTTCACGCTCGAATCCTCGGGCGATGTTCAGGATGTTCTTCCCGAGTTCAATTTCGACTTCATCCTTAACATCGTCCCGAGAATCTTCGGCCATTTGTTTTACCCTTTACTTCTTGTCCGAATCCTTTACTACAACAACAGGCGTTGCAACGGGCGGCTTTGCAACTGGAGCCTTCTTAGTTGAATCAGCTTCCGGTGTTCCCTCTTCGCTCTGAATCGGTGGAACGACGTTACCGGATTCATCAACCTTCGGCTGTCCGGTAGACGTTCGCGTAACCTTCAGTTCGTTCTCGACGGAATCGGCAAGCAACTGATTCCATTCCGCGATAGCTTCCTCTTCGGTGTGCTGCTGCTCGGGCGTGAGCTTTGCGATGTCCTGCAACGTAGCACCAAAGTTATATCCGGGGAACTTTGTTTCAGCCATGATCTTGCCGAACTCTCGATTAACTTCCATCGGAAAGAAGGCTTCTAGCCACTTGACCTGAAGCTCCTTGAAGATAGAAGGTTCAGCCTTTACTGCTCGAATCGAAACACCAGCGCGCACTGCAATTTCCTGGCGGCGATTCTCAGCGGCCATCATATCATTAACGTCAATCATCCCTATGCTCCTTTGGTAAATACTCCGGGCTTACGTAACGCCTTCTTAGATTGCCGCCCCAGGATTGATTCGACAGGCATCTTGAATTTGCTCATTTCTTTAGATGCCGCCGCGCTCATTTTACCGTGACGCTTTGCTGTCTCGGCATCCTTGGTAGCCTTCTTTTTCTTCTTCGAAGGTTTACCGTTAGGACGATTGTCTACTTGACTCTTCATTACGTGCGTCCTTTGCACGAGCATCATCGAGTTGCATTAACTCGGCCGCTCTTGCTTCCTGGCGGGCAATGTGTTCTTGCCATCGTAATTTGCTCAGGTCGCTAAGCCGTTTACGTTCCGCATTCTCTTTCGATACTTGAGGTTCAAGAGTATGCGGCCCGCGGGATTCTAAATCAACTGGAGGCGTGTTCGGGAACATTATCTTGTTCGAGAGCTCAAGGTAGCGTTCCCGTTCGATGTTAAGCTGAGACTCAAGATGCGAAACCTGACGAGTTAGGTAGTCCTCAAGTTCAGTGAACTTAGGCGGTACGAATACAGCCCTGAGGAATCTTAACGCCGCCCACCAGATTTGAATCAATCTACCTTCTCCTCGGTCTCACTGAAAAGGGAACGACCTTATTATCGATCTCTTTGGCTTGGATGTAGAACGAGGTCAAGTCACCGCGCTTCTGACCCTCGTTGTAATTACGTTCCATCTTCGCCATGTGGTCAAAGCGCCTACCTGCTCGAAAACTACTATCCTTGAATCGTGAACAGGCTTGTAGAAGATATCTCAAACCGTCGTAAGGGTCATCGCCATCGAACTCTTTAACGTCCTCGGGATTCTCGGGATCGTATACACAGTTCGGAATCGTGTCGATGACCGCTTGGCAATTCTCAAAGACTTGAAGTTTCGGTAGATTTTGCTCTTCAGGTTCTTCCTCGAAGAACTTTACGTATTCGGTGTACTTTGCTTGACCGTAGTTTCTAAGGATCTTTGTGGCGAGTTCTTGATTAAAAGTTCCAGCAATGTCTTTAGTTCTTGGTTTAGGGGTCCAGCGGAGATAGTCATGAAGGAGAAGTTTTCCCCCGATTCGGTCGTTAATAGCCCGCTCAGGCGTGTATCCCGAGTATTGTGTAAACTGTTGATCGATAGTTTCAACACCGCGGTTTTGCCAAGCTGAAGGATCGAGGCAAACTGTTTCAAGGTTATCCCCTGAGGATAGCCGTTTGAATTCACTAGCCCACTCCGCGATCATCTTTCGTTTTTGAAAATATTCACGATAGAGATAAACTCTTCCATCGGGAGCAATTGCTGCCCAACCAATCCATACATGCGCTGCAAAGCCCCAATCGATAGCCGCGACACGAGGCCACCAGAATGGGATGGCAAAAGGTTCGATAACGTGACGAGCGTTAAAAGGTTCGTCGGGCAAAGGTTCCAATCTAAAGTTGAAGACCTGTCCTTCGAACGTGTACCAATCTCCATACTTCTTAGCCCGCTTTTCTGCTTCAGTTGGTAACATCTCCAACTTAGCAATGTACGTCGGATCGTTCTCTAATAGATGTTTATTATCCTCGACGCGGGCCGGTAAGTAGAATCGTTTAAGGCCTGTATTCTTGTCGACCAAGACCTTAAGGCCTTCTCTAGCCGGATCGACGAATCGTTGTCTGACCCAAGTATGTCCAACGTTTCCTGGGTTTGATCCTGCTCGCGTGATAGCAGGTAATTGAGATGTTGAAGATCGGACTCGGCTGGCCACCAAATAAAGATATTGGTATTGGGTGAAGTGAGTAAGCTCATCCCATCCAACGTAATTGTATTCAACGCCGTCGTATTTGGTGATGTCTTTCTCATGCTCGGCGTGTCCAAATGCTTGGTAGCCACCGTTAGGAAACGTCCATCGCTTCTTCTGCTGATTGTACGTTGCACCTGTCGATTCATACCACTGGTGCGAGCGTACGATAATTTCCGCTTCTAACTCGGGGAATGTTCTGCGTAAGATTAAGCCCTTGTATCTCGGGTGCTGATGCCATCCGCGAATTAACGGAAGCATGTACAAGATTTCAGTCTTACCCGGACCTGCGGCGCCGCCATACAATGCCTCGAATACGGTATCGGGCAATGTAACGAATGTCTCTTGCTTTCGCGTGGGAGACCATTCGAGTATTTGCGGTTTTGACTCTTCGAAGATCTCGGACATTGAAAGTAAAAGGGGTTGACGGCTTCACCCTGGGAGACTTCGTAGGACCGCCAACCCAAACATGAAAAGTTCGCGGATTGTATAAGCTATCGGTACTGGATTCTGAGCGTATTGGCGCTCAGTTTATCTCATTCCCGACCACGTTCTCCCGAAATACAATCCACGAATAATGTGGGCAAAGAACTAAAGTGATCCCGCAGATTGCATGGGGACGACCAGCAAATGCGCAGTAATTCTTTACCCAACTTCGATTTCAGGATAGTGATAATTCTCCCGTACTTGCGGAGAGTTAATGACCATCTGGATTCGATTATCGTTCAGGTTCATCGATTTATCCCGCATGTTAGCGGCGACTTTCGAAAGATTCCCCGCGACAATCGACTTGTCTTTCGCACCTAACATCATGACATCGGTTTCATCTAAGAGACCAAGAGTCATCATGGTTTTACGTAGTGCTTCGTCTTCAATCTCCGCGCGTTTCGATTCGGCTTTCTTGACAATTGCTTTGAGGTTCTCGTCAATGTTTCTCGAATTGTCCAAGCCGTTAGCGAAGTTAGAGACAGTTGATTCCGCTACGTTGAACTCGCGCGCGATGTCCGTTTGCTTAGAGTCTGTATTCACCGCGAGCGCCGCGATTGTAGCTTTCACGTAGTCGGGAATCTCTACTGTTCCTTTGCCGCGTCCGATGTTTGGTTTTTCTTCAATAACCAAGGATGTTTCAGGCGTAGAAATATCCACGCGAGCAAGGTAGTTGCGCTCGCTAGACATATTACGCGCCGCCGTTTCAGGTTTGAGAAACATCATGATAATAACCTAATATAAATAACTAACGAGTGGTACCGCGCGGAGCCCGTGGCGGGAGAGATTGTCCTGGATGGGGGAGATTGTACTAGATGTGGGGGCTTGAAGTCAATAGCTATTTCCGGCTATTTAAGAGTGGCACCGTGAGGCTCGACCTATGGGCCGTCTTGCGCGCGTTCGTCGCGTGGCGGTGCCTCTCTGTGCGTCCTGAGCGTACCTCGGGCACGTGCAGTATATAGGGGAGGTGAGTGCGGTACCACTTATTCATATGCGAGTGCGAAGCACGAGCTACCACTTGATTATATGGTACCTATTCGATAAAATTTTAAAAATTGGTATGTCTAAAATGAAAATGGATTTCTTATATCCATACTGAGCTATCAAGCGCCGTTAACTTTCTCGCTGGGGGGACCCGCCCGGACGCCCTATGGGGGGTAGCTTTGCGACATAAACTATCCATGGTGAGCACAACATGTTGTGATATCTACGCCGCAAAGCGGGATTGTAGCGCAAAGCGTAGAAAAAACAAACCTATCTATGGGTATGGTATCATTCTTGCAACGCGCGCACGCACACGCATGCACGCACACTACTATCGAACGATAGGCTACCAAACGATAGCGAAAGATAAGCGAAGCTATCCAAGGTATTGGCATGAGACTTGCTAACGTGCGCGCGGGTTCCTGTTCTCGCGCAACGCGGGATGCTACCATCCGATAGGGAATTATTCGTGGAACCTTTCCCGAACCGAAACCGTCTAAGCGTACAGTACCGAATGAAACGGTACGGTCGGAACGGAACCGAGGCGGAACAAGACCTGCGGAACCTTTCCGAACCGACAACCGTCTAAGTATTCAGTACCGCGACGCAACCGACTAGCACGGGATATGCTAAGGTCTGGACCGAGGGATGTAGGGTAGGGTAATCCGGCAGAGCCGTAACGCCTGAGAGTATCATCGTCAGTACCTCGGAGTTCTTTCACAACTAAATACCTGAGCCGTATCGCCGCCGGTGTACGTGTCCCGAACTGAGAGCCAGACTCCAGAGCTAACCGCTAGTAAGGTAGCAGGGAACATCAAACCGCAGGAACAACGATACGGCCAGACGGGAAACAAACGCCTAGCAAGCGGATTGTTTCCCTAGACAACAGACCCTAACATTCCAATCCAATCGGAATGATTGAGGATTCAAAAGGAATCCGGTACAGAGGTACACGGGATGCTTGGCCCAACGCGTCAACCTTATCGACCAGTCGATAGTTCGCCTTTACCTAACGCCAGCATCGCCACTCCAACTCGGCCGGTTTCCTTTTGAGTCCTTAACCATTCCGTGTTTGTTTGTTCGTAGGGTACTTGAGCCGAGTACAAACGTATTCGATTCAAGTATCCAATCGAACCAATAAACAGGAGGAAGAATGAACGAAACAATCGTGAAGCACGCACTACGGGAGCTTATCATCTACACTCCCAATGCAACCGATTACACTCGGGCGGAAGCACTCGACGAGCTGTTGCGAATGGAACGCGAAGCAATCCGAAAGGAACAGGTCGCGAATCCTGCTACTTCCACAGAATGGCATGAGCGCATGAATCAATTCCGCGCTCATCGTGCCAGCAACAACGGTGGTAGAATCGGAACAATCAAATTGATTCGCGAGAAACTCGGTTGTGGATTGTCCGATGCCCTTATCATCGTTAAGGGAATCGAAACGCAAGACAACATTCGGTGGGAGCAGTAATGAGTGAAGCTGCATTCTACTGGCATTGTTGCCGACTCGGATTGACACTTAAGCAAACAAGTGTCGCGGCAACATTCTGCACTGTAATGGGGACCAAGTTCGACAAGTTCGTACAACAGATGGATGAAAATCTTTCGCTGTTGAACAAGTTCAAGGTTCTCTCGGAGTAAACGGATATGAAACCGGTAGCCAATCCGGTCGCCTGAAATGACAGGCTATGAAGATTACCGTTAATCAACATAGGAGGAATGTTAGTGGATAGCAGAGAACGATACAAGTTCTCTCGCCATTGTGAACGCCTGTTAATTTGGCAGGCAAAAGAAGTGGAGAGAGAACGGCGTGAAGTAAACAGAATACTGCGAAAGAGCTGGAAGAGGTTTCTTCTCAAACGAGCAATCGAGCGCGTCACCGCGAGCAATCGAGAGTACATGCTGAAGATTTTCCTTGACGCCGGCCGCCGGTAGTGGTATACTGTAGCTGCGGGTCGGGGGAGACAATCCTGCCTCCTACCGCCCGCCTCTCTCAACCTGCTAGTTTGGAGTTAGTTATGCCACGTATTGCTGCAAAGTTTACCGACCACCAGATTCTCGGAACGTTCGAACAGGTTCCGGTCGTTTCGGATTCGCTCACCTCGGAAGTTGTTGCCGTGGTAGCATCCGACCGGGAATCCGAGAAGTCCGGCGAAGTGAACGCTATCGTTTACAAGCTGGCCGAGAACGCAGAGAATCCGATTGATGCCGCGCTGGCATTGTTCGGTGGTTCGCCTGCCGAATTGGCAAAGTTCGCAATCGGCGCGTACAATGACGATGTTCGCCTCCGCGCGAAGTCTTTCATCGTCACGAGCATTGAGGGTCCGGAAAAGATGGTTGCACGTGTTGTGCGTCGGATTGCTAAGGAACTCAATCTCGACGAGGCAAACGTGTTGGCGAAGGTCAAGGCCAATCCCGCTTACCTCGACATGTTGCTTTCACTCGCAAAGTAAAGCAACATTCGTTCAGTAAAGGCAAGAGCCTATTCTTCTCCCGAGGAATAGGCTCTTTTCCTTTCATCTGGCACCATGCGCCAAAGTGCCGTATCATTCTACTGCTACTCCACAACACCACCTCAGGTACCACACAGTAAGGTCACAACTCCTCCACTAGAGGGGTCTAGACGTAAGTGCTTGTCAGTCAACAGCTTACAAGCATTTTCGTCTACACCTCCCCCACTCCCCTAGAGCATAGGGTGGGATGATGGCTTAGGAATCCAAGAAATTGGATGTCCTCAAAAGGGGACAGTAGGAGAGTTGGTATCTCTCTTGCTTCTTCTTTTCTATTTTTTTTTTGTTTTTTTATGCCAACCTTTAAGTGACCCCTAAACAGGACACTGTCCACTTTTTGAGACTCCTCAGTAAGTGCTAGGTTGACATGAGAGAAAGAGGGGGAGGTATCCTCCTAAGTGCCGAGTTCGCAAGCACTTAGCACCTCTTGACATGGTGGCATCCTTGTGATATAACTGGGGTCACAGTGTAGTACCACTGAGGTACCACTGTGACAAGGTAGCCTCCCACACGGGTAGTTACCATGCAAGGTTCATGCCACGTTATTCCAAGGATAGCTACCATGTCAATTAGCAAAGACCAAATAGTTTCGGAACACGTACCAGATAATCTACAACAACTAGATATCTGGCAACGTGCGTATGAAACTCCAGACGGCTGTTGGGAATTAGGCTATACGTATCCTCAAGTAAACATAAAGGGAAAGACGTATAGGCTGAGCCGTTTGATAAGCGGCGCACCAAAAGGATTGCTCGTATACTTTACATGCGACAATCGCAGGTGCTTTCGTCCTTCACATCTCTTCACACGTACGCATGAGGAGAAACACAAGCTACGCATGGAAAGGTTTAGCTAATGTCAGACCACATCTTCTCTGCTGATAAAATCCGTGAGATTCAAACGGAAGAGTTGAGAGCGATTCACGGCATGTCTATCGAAGACTTGTCAACTAGAATCTCAAAGTATCAGCAAGCGACGAGAGACTTAGCACTACGCTACGTCAAGGCGAGCGAAGAACTACATCGTCGTCTATCCGAAAAGAACTCGGACGAACTCGAACACCTTATCGAACGTGTTCCTGCGGCGGAATCAACTCTGCGAAACCGTGGAACAATGCCTAACTTGGTAAAGGCAAAGAAACCTACCTTTGCTGATAAGGTACAGAACAATTTCAAGAAAGAAATGCGCACCAATCCCGAGATGCGCGCTTTCATGGATTCACTCAAGGCGGATTCAAAGTAGTCATGCGCGGAAAGAAACGTCCAGACAGGAAAGATTACCAAGTACAAGGGCGGCCGCCGACAGCTAACCGAGATTGTACGGTTAGAGCATTGCATATCGCGTCGGGTTTAGATTACGACCTGTGTGCAATCGCTCTCGCAGTGTGCGGTCGAAGGAAAAATTCGGGCTGTCGTTTGTCCGATTGGTTTCCTGCGATGAGACATCTCAACCTTTGTCACCCCGAGACAAAGATTAAAGATGTCAAGAGAGCAAACGACTCAAGACTACAGGACAATTGCGTCGTGCTTGTTCGTGGTCACGTGTTCGCAATCAGAAACGGCGTGCATTCGGATGGTCCGTATGCATTCCTCAACAACAACATGCGCGTCAGATTAGCTTGGAGGATTGAGTAGTGTTCAACATTACTGGAAACAAAGGTTTCCACATGCAATTCGACAACGGTTTCCGTATCTCCGTCCAATGGGGAGCAGGAAACTACGGCGGAAACTATGACCTACCGTACTCGGCTCATGTCGGTAGTTCAGTACCCGGCGCAGATACCGCAGAGATTGCTATCTTTTCACCCGATGGCAATATGGTTCCATTCAAGGATGGCGATACCGTACAAGGGTACGTAACAACAGACCAAGTTTTGTCGTACATGAACGCGATTGCATCCTGCACTTCAATCGAACACCTCGTTCAGCTCCTCAAGGAACACTAAAGTTTAGTGGTCATTCGATACGGTATAGTACCAAACACTTACCGTATCCTAAGACTCCTAACCTTCGATAGTGTGGTTAATTTACCACACTTGACAACGCGCTCAACCTGAGGTATAACCTACAACATGGCACGCATCACACAAGCATGTAAGTATTGCAATCTACCCGCAATAGAAAAGTCAAGAAAGCCACTCGGCCCTGACTCTTTCATTGTAACCTTGGAATGCGGTCATGCTATGGTATCCAAGGTCAATCACTCAGCATACGATATCGTTGCCGAGAATGGAAAGCAACCGTTCCCATTCCAGAAAGAAGGCATTCGATTTATCGAGGACACAGACTTTCGATGCATCATTGGCGATGAGATGGGATTAGGTAAGACAATCCAATACCTCTGCGCGCTTAAGATGCATGACGAAAAGTTGCCAGTGTTAATCTTTGTCAAGTCTGGATTGAAACGACAGCTCGAAACGGAATTGTACAATTGGTCCGGTCATCTACCTCAAGTGATTGAGAGTTCAAAGCAAAAGGTATTCCCCTTCCCTGTCACTATCATCTCATATGATACGATGGCACGGATGAAAGAACCTTACGAGACTTTCAAGTTTGTCAAGACTGTCATCCTTGATGAGTGTCAATACATCAAGAATGAAGATGCCAAGCGAACGAACGCTATCAGACTGCTCGTTCAGCGAGTCGGGATTCAGAATGTGATAGGAGTAAGCGGCACGCCAATCAAAAACAAAGCCGATGAGTTCTTCCCTATCCTTAACCTAATCGCACCAACCAAGTTCCCGACCAAGCACTATATGATGCGACGATACTTCGATTCGTATCAGGATGCACAAGGGAACTATCACATCATCAAGGCATGGCCCGCATTCTACGACGCCATCGATGGCATTATGATACGACGAACACGAGAGGAAGTAGCACCTGAACTACCGCGTATCAATCGAATGTTCTTCAACTCAGAGATTGAGAACAAAGACATTCGCAAGAGCTATGCGGAAGTTCAAAAAGAATTCGAAGAGTTCATGGACAAGAACGAAGGCAAGCTAAATCCTGAAGGATACACTAGTTTGCTCGGATTCTTTGCTCGAATGCGCCGCATTACCGGATTCGCTAAGCTTCAACCTGTAACTGAGTTTGTTACGGACTTCCTTCTGTCAACCGAACGAAAGATTGTTATCTTTGGACATCACAAGGAGACATTGGAATCACTAAAGGAAGTGCTCGATAGTTGGTGCGCGGAAGGCGGATGGAATCCATGCGAGGCGCTCAAGAGTTCACTCGATGCAGACCAAAGGCAAAAGGTTATCAATCAATTCAAAGATGACCCGCGGTCGCGCATTCTAATCGCAAGCACACTCGCCTCGGGCGAAGGATTGAATCTTCAGTTCTGTTCCGATGCTATCATGCTGGAACGTCAATGGAATCCAGCGAATGAAGAGCAAGCTGAGACAAGGTTCACTCGGTTTGGCTCGACAGCAGAGCACGTGAACGTGACATACTTCATCTCAGTAGGTACGATTGATGAGTGGTTGACTGAGCTAGTAGAAAAGAAGAGAGCACTGTTCAACAAGCTAATCAATCGAGATGAGAATGCATCGTGGGACGAGGGCGGTTTGATGAAAGAACTCGCCGAGATTATCTACTCAAAGGGAGGAAAGAAGTGGACGTACTAAACGAAACAAAGACAAAAGTACCACATCGATTCACCGTGTACATTCATGATTCATTCGATGGTTCAGCGTTACTGTACGGTGGTGAGAAAGAAAGAGTGCTAGGTTTCCTGCGGTTCTGGAAACTCTATCGACCGTACGCTATCATCACGATTCGCTCGTTCGATTCAATGAACGGGGTAATCACTAGGTTCCACGGTGAAACGAAAGACTTCAAAGGATTGGTAGACTACGATGTCAACTAACTACGCTAGCTACATCGCGGCAATCCTTGGTATGAATCATCCCGTCCCGCATCACAAACGTGTATTGATTAGCACTGTCTCAGCACCGAGTATCTTTCACGCGCAAGCAATCCGCGAACATAACAAGCGGGTAATCTTGAGCTTCAAGTTGTTTGAACTAACCGAACAACTCAAAGAAAAGGAGAAGTAAGGATGAATCAAGAGGAGAAAGACCAACTAACCAAGTCACTCAATCTAGATGAGCTAGAGTATTATCTTTGGACAGACGTAGAAGATGGACGCGGTTGGTTACTTAGCTTCCGCACGTATCGTCCTGAGATAATGATTCAATACTGCACACGTACCGCGCGGAGGTTTCCGAACGAACGCATCAAGGTAATGTACGGTACGGAGAAGGTAATGTACGAAGGCATAGCAAGGAACTTTGGCAAGGCATGAAGACTTTCATTGCGGTCTTCATAATCTCACCGTTCGTTGGCTTAGCAATGGGCTATACTGTAGGCGGTGTGATTAACCTCATCGGTTGGATATATAACGAGCTAACCGATTATAAGTACGCTCATGGTAGCGGAAGGAAATAGGTAAAACTTCAATGCTCACTCAGCGTCGAATCAAAGGTTACATTCGCACGCCGTACCACACTGCGGTTATCGATGCAATAGAACGTGCAATCGAAAAGGAATGCGCACGATACAATGTATCTCGCTCCTTCGTCATTGCTAATGCACTGGCATACACGTTCGGCATCAAGACCGAGAGTTACATTCCGAAAGAAAAGAAAGTCGTGAAGTTCAAGTCAAAGGTCGGATAATTAATCGTCGGCACCGTGTGTCCTCGAAAGAGGACGGTAAATTCTACCCGTTGACAAGGGTGCCGGACTGTGCTATAATTAGACATGGCCCGGCCCTTATTACTCGATGACATGATTAGTTTCCCCGAGCTAATCGAATGTGAGGAGCTATATTCAAGGCTCGCATTAACGTTTATCGAGGATAATAACTGTTGGATTAAGCCAACGAATAAAGAAGGCAACCGAGTAAAGGTAGGCTGGAAAGGTAAACAAGCCTTACTCTATCGCATAGTCTTCGAAGTAATTCACGGTCCCATCCCTAAAGGATGGCAAGTCTGTCATTCATGTGACAATCCTGGATGTTATAGTCCACACCATTTATGGGTGGGTACAGCACAGGACAATATGGAAGATAGAATAAATAAGGAACGAGTGCCCAAGAAATACAATACCTCTTGGATGAGAACGCTTGACAAGATAACAAACAAACACGGAATGGTTAGGCGATGACGTTTGAAGAATCGTGTTACCTAATCAAGGAACTCTCGGCAAAGTATAGGGTTGTTCTTAGGTACAGGAGCGACCAAGTTTGGTCATTCAAGTTTGAGCGAGGTAGTAATCAGTACGACGCGGTTGATATTCTTTACATGCACATACACAGTAAAGACAAACCTAATCGTATTGATGATACGTGGTACAAGGTAGGCTTGAGTATTGAAGACTCGCTTGCCTTAATCAACCTCGCATCTGGTGGTTGGCGTGGCTTAATAGAATGGGATAAAAGATATGACAACTACAAGCGAACCTTCGAACACATCACCGGAATCTCTGTCACTTGATGTCCCCGTACCACACGTATCAACCTCACGTCTAGTTATTTCGTTAGACTCACAAGTCCTATCTAAAATACAAACATGCGGCCAACAGGCCGCATACAATCACTTAGAGAACATCGAGCCAATCGATTACGAGAATGACTCCTTAGATATCGGGCTCGTAATGCACGAGGGATTGGCTGAGTATTACAAGCATAAGAATCTACCAACAAACATCGCACAAGCTAAGGCACTCGCGCGTGTAGAAACTTCCGCGATGAGCAAGCCCGCTCTTAACGGAGCAAAGATCCGAATGATGATTGATGCGGTGTCACAATACATTCGGAAGTATGAAACAGAATCATGGATTGTAGTCAAAGATACGAACAACAATCCCTTAGTCGAGCAAACCTTTAGCAAGACACTGTATCAAGACGAAGACATTCAGGTTTTGTACACGGGAATCACTGACCTGTTAGTTCGCGCGCATGAGGGGAGTCAAGCAATCATGCCCGTTGACCATAAGACATACGGTTCTCATTACAAACCAGCGGTGTTGTCTAATCAATTCAGCGGTTACATGTGGGCAACGAACTCAGCTAACCTAATCGTAAACAGGGTAGGAGTTAAGAGTAAGCTCGGTTCGTTTGAGCGTATACTCGTAGCACGTACGCCCGCAATGATTGAGGAGTGGAAACAGAATGCTATTAGAGCTGTCCTCTCCCACCTCGATGACATGCAGGCTAATAACTTCAGGCGTAACTATGAGGCTTGCACAATGTACGGCGGTTGCCGTTACCTACGACTGTGCAATGCTGACCCGAGCCATCGGAAATATCTCAAGGCTAACGAGTACAAGGTAGTCCCGCCTTGGAATCCACTTGAGGCGAGGGATTAAATCATGGCTAGCAAACACACTCACCAATATAGAAGAATCAAGCAACCACCCTCTAACCGGATTATTTACCGATGTATGCGTCCCAACTGCAATCACTACCTCACACCAGAGTTTATCTTAGGAAAGGCAAGTGTATGTTGGCAATGCAAAACAGACTTCGTGATGGACCCGTATTCGACAGAGAGACAATTCCCAAAGTGCAAGGATTGCCGAACCAAAGTAACAAGTTTCAGCATAGCGAAGCAAGAGCGTTTACTAAAGCTATCTACTACTGGACCAAAGCCTGTATCGAATTCGGAGAACGAATCACAACCCGATGTAGCCAGTCCTGTTGCCGACATTCTGAAACGGTACGGATTGTAAGATTAGATAGCATCCAAGTAAAGTGTTTACGGTGCGGCAAGTTGTCGAAAGGAATTACAATCTAACATGGACATCATGGACGGATTGAAGAAGGACGAAGTAATGTTCCTCTTTAAAGGTGAGCCAAGTTCAGGGAAGAGTATCGCCGCTGCATCCTTTCCGAATTGCTACATCTTCGACATGGAATCTAGAATTCGGTCAGTGGCAGCATACCATGTACCAAAGGGAAAGACAGACATCAAGTACGATACCTACAACTATTCAGACTATCCAAAGTTCGATAAGAAGTGGGACGAATTAATTGATGCGTCTAAGATGTCGAAGTTCCCATACGATACAGTAATCGTTGACACGTTGACATCTTGCTCTGACCTCTTGCTACATCACGTAATCAAAGAGAAGGGGTTGATTGGCAAAGGTAAGAAGATAGCCGGTGTCACTGTCAATTCGATTGAAGACTATAACGTCGAGTCTACTGCATTGACTGAGCTTGTTCTCTTGATGCGGCAGATTAAAGCTAAGTACAAGATCCTTGTTGCGCACGTAGTAAAGACCGACCGACAAGACATCGAGAACAATACGACTGTGGTTACTAGACAGTTGTTGACAGCGGGAAAGAAAGTCGCAGCTAAACTACCCGGATACTTCGACGAGATTTTCCATTTCGAGCAACGACTTAAGTCCGGTCGCCCATCGTTCATTGCTCACACTATGTCTACTGGCGAAGACTTTGCACGAACGACGTTGAACATTCCACAAGAACTCAACTTCACGAATGCAAACTTCTTCGACATGATTGAACCATCACTCAAGGGGGTAATGAGACTTGAACCTCCAATTACAGCATCAGTTATTAACATCGCTGATAAGTCTAAGTAAGATTCGTCCGAGTGGATGTGTTGAGTATGTTGGCAAAAAGAAATCAGGCAACTATGGATACATCAGAGTTCCCGAGCTACACAAAAGTTACATAACATCACGTCTTATGTATGAGCTAACGTTTGGTTCAATACCCGAAGGATTAAACGTACTCCATAAGTGTGACAATCCTCCGTGTCTAAATCCTATGCACCTATTCTTGGGAACGCAACAGGATAACGTAAAGGACGCGGTTAACAAGGGCAGATTCCAAGGTAAAGGTGAGCTAAATAGTTATGCCATTCTTACTTGGGATAAAGTAAAGGAGATACGAGCCGAATGTAAAAAGGGATGGTCATACGAATCAATCGCAAGACAGTACGGTGTAAGCGGTGCGTGTATAAGAAAGATTATACACAACGAAACGTGGAAGGAATAGGAGAATAACATGGCGTTCACATACTCACAAGAGGACGTAGCTAGGACGCAGGTTGTTGAGGAAACGAACTGGCTCTTCTGCAAGGTAACGAAGTACGAGGAGAAGGCTAGTAAGAAGGAAGGCCGACAGGGTATCATCAATTACGTTGTGACCCTGAAGGTTGAAGACCCGTCCTCGAAGTACAACGGTATGGTTTTCATGCCGAACTTCCCCGAGGATTATCCGGGCCTCGCGTTTCCTTTCCTCACCGCAATGGGTCACGGACCACAGCAGGGCGGCGGTTCCGTTGACTTCGCGGAGTTTATCGGTCAGAACGTTCAGGTTTGCGTTCAGCCCGGAACGTACAACAACAAGCCCACGAATAACATCGTTGATTACCGCCCCGCGGATTGGAATCCTGAGGGTTAGGTAGTTTCGTTTGCTCTGGTCGGTAAATCCCGGTAACGGTGGGTAAGATTAGTTGGGAGTACGAACGGCTTACCCTGACCAGAGTTTTTTCCCTTTCGCGAGCGTGGCGAAAAGGCAAACGCGGCGGCCTTAAAAGCCGCTGGAGCAATCCGTGTGGGTTCGAGTCCCACCGCTCGCACTATTGGTTATGATGAGTTGGCAGAGTTCACCGAAGAACAACTCAAGTATTTAATCTGGAGAGTCAATGGATTACTTGAACAGTACAGAGGCCAGAGGGTATATAGGGGACCAGTACGCGGACAAGGTTCCGACACGGGAACCAATCAAAGCGGAACTGCAAAGGCAAGCAGTTCAATTGAAGAACGAGATGGACCGTATCCATCAGATGATGGAACTGATTGAGCAGAATCCTGCCATCGAGAAGTTCATCAATCTCCAGCGTGGGTACATCGGGTAGATGAACATCAATCAGATGAGATGGCAAGTACGGGCAATGATTGTCATTGTTATTTGCCAAGTCATTGCCATTACGTTAACCATCTATAACATGGTGCGGTAATGGATGAGTTTGCTTTAAAGGTTGTGATAGCTGATGTCGTCTCCCGCGTACGTGAGCTATCAAAGGAAGCGGATGATTTATCTATAAGGTTATCCGCGTTAGCTAGTAATCTCGACGACACCTATCGTCATATTAGGGAGCAAGACTATGAAGCACACACTCAACTCAGAACAGAAGCAAGCAGTAGCGGCAATCCTCGATCTTCCGGTGGAAACGATTCCGGACGAGTTGGAACTCACGAAGGAAGAAATTCTTGAGGAAGATGAAGACAATTCGGAAGACGAGGAAGAGGACGAAGACGAACCCGAAGATGACGAAGAGGATGAGGAAGAGGACGACGAAGAGGATGAAGATGAAGTTGACGAAGAAGACGATGATGCGGAAGATTCTGCAGAAGATGTAGAGTTGCTTCGTCTCAAGGACGAATGGCAGAAGTCCGCATCAACCACTCCATTCTCTGAGTTCCTCAAGTCTCGCGGTAAGTAATAAAGAATCCCTCTCATGCGTTCCCTACATCCAAGTGAGGGATACTAGAAATGTGAGGGGGTTAGGGAAGGGGACTAATACTCTCCTTCCCTTTTTCGTACCGGAGGTATCCAATGCTCAGGCTTCCTAGTAATTTAGAAGCGGAGCTAGATAAAGAATTTCAATTCACGCAAAAGTTATACTCAGAGTCCGCACTCTTACATACCTGGGCAAATGGTAGATTACTAATCGCCCCACTCCCTCCTTATCGTCAAGGTTCAATCGAACTCTACTTAAACAAAGCACTCAGGTCAACTGCGGAAACTGTTGTATTGTTATTGCCTTGCGATGTATCTACCGATTGGTTCAATCGGATGTGGCAGATAGCAAGGTCTTACCCTGATAAAGTTCAAATGAGATTCTTCAATGGGCGAATCAAGTATGAAGGCGAAGGGCAATTACAGTATAGGATCTCCTCGTGCCTTATCGTTGTTCGACCAATTGAATACTCAAACGAATCCCGTGAACGCACCGCTTAAGATAGATGTCCCAGGTTGCGGCAATCCTAACGCTAAGATTGCGATTGTTGGTGAGGCACCGGGATATCAAGAGGCATTGAAAGGCGAGCCGTTCATCGGACCGTCTGGTCATCTCTTGAATAGTGTATTGCAAACCGCCGGCATTTCTAGGTCAGAGTGCTGGATAACCAATGTGTGTAAGATTGAACCTCCCCAAGTAATCAAGAATGGTCAGAAGGTATACGATATCGGTAAGGTTCCCAACCTCCAAGCATACAAGGATTACCTCATCAATGAACTCCGAACAATCAATCCAACCATCATCCTTGCACTCGGCAATGTCGCACTTCAAGCTCTCACTGGAAATACAGGAATCCTACAATGGCGAGGTTCTATTCTCAATGCACCTCTCCTCAACAAGAGAGTCATTCCCTCTTATCATCCAGCATATGTTCTCCGAACAGACTCAATCATTGATAAATCAATCCTTGAGTTTGATGTCAAGCGATTAGTAGAGGAGCAAAGCCTTGTCCCCATTCCGAACCGTAACCTCGTGGTCATACGAGACTCCGCTCAACTTTACCGTTACCTTGATAGATGGAAAGACAAGCTGTGTGTCACGGCCGATATTGAAACTCACAAGTCGGTCCCGGTTTGTGTTGGTTTTGCGCCTAGCCGCCATGAAGCTATCTCGATTCCTCTCTTCAATGAGTTATGGGGAACTCGATTTGGTAATTACGCGGACAGAGAACTTGTCGAGTTCTGGAAGTGTGCCGACATACTCTTACGGAACAAACGAATCATCGGGCAGAACTGGAAGTTTGACGAAGCAAAGCTAGTTCAGATGGGATTCAGAGTGCCATCATTTCACGCAGACACAATGCACATGGCACATACAAGGTATCCCGAGCTACCTAAAGGTCAAGCATTCCTTACTTCAATCTACACAAGAGAACCGTACTACAAACTAGAAGGTAAAGAGTTCAACCCGAAGAGAGATTCTAGCGACAGACTCTTCTTGTACAATGCGAAAGACTGCGCGGTTGACTATGAACTCTTCGAGGTATTGGATGTTGAACTTGATAAGTACGGTGTTCGTGATTTCTATTACGATTTTGTGCATAAGCTACATCGGCTGTACAGTGATATAGAACACGAAGGAATCTTGTGCGACCAAGATGTACGGGCAACCTTGCGTGAAAAGTATAAGGCCTTGCTCGTAACCAATGATGCAGAGTTAGAAGCTCTGTGCGGTCATGCGGTTAACGTTGCTTCTCCCAAACAGATAGGGCAGTTGCTATATGGTGAACTCGGATTACCAGAACGAGATGGTACTGGAGAGGAAGTTGTTATTGCTCTCCAAGCTAATCATGGCGAGAAGTTCCCTAAATGTATTCCGATCATTGACGCAATCCTTAGAGGAAGAGGCATTAGAAAAACCCTTGGAACTTACATCGACGCTTGTCCTGACTACGATGGAAGATATCGAACAAGCTATCAAATTGTTGGGACCGAAACTGGAAGAACTTCAACGAAGACTCTTAAACCACCTTCCCGACCTGAGCCAATCGGACTCGCCTTCCAAACACTAACGAAACACAGCGAACTAGGCGAAGACATTATGTCTATGTTCGTGCCTGACCCTGGTTATGTATACTTAGAATGTGACTTCAGTCAAGCAGAAGCAAGAGTCGTTGATCTTTTATGCGAAGACTACGAAGGACTAGAAGAGTACGGTAAGATTGATAAGCATTTGAAAACAGCGAGGATAGTTCTTGGCCTCGCCCCTGACTTTCCGTTGAGTAAAAAGTCGCCCGAGAGATTCTTAGGTAAGACGAGCCGCCACGCCGGTTCGTACGACATGGGAAAGAATCGTGCGATGGTCAGTATGAATACGGATGCAAAGAAGTACGGCATCAAGCTACGCATCTCAGAGTACAGAGCAGGTAAGATACTTGAGAACTTTCATCAAGCCTACCCAAGAATTCGTTCGGTGTTCCATGTCGAGGTTCAGAATTGCTTAGCCAAGCATCAACGAATCCTATGCAATCCGTTCGGTAGAAAGCGAGAGTTCGGTGGTAGGTGGGGAGATAGACTGTTCAAGGAAGCGTACGCTTTCATTCCTCAGTCTACCGTTGGTGATGCATTGAAGAGAGCGATGCTCTTTGTGAAAGATAGAATACCAGAGGCACGCATCGTGATGGAAAAGCATGACTCGATGGGCCTATTGGTTCCCGTTAACGAGGTTGAACGATACGCTAGAATCATTCGGGAGGGAATGGAAATGCCTATTGATTTCGCTAGGTGCTCTATCGTGCGAGGTTCAATCATCATCCCTGCCGAATTTGAAATCGGCGAAAAGAACTTCAAGGATTTGATAGAGTATAAGCTAGCGGCATGAACACATGGCTCGACGCCTTGATGTCGCAGACGAAGGAACTGGAATCACCAAGGCGCTACTTCTATTTTGCCGGATTAGCCACGTTGTCAGCGGCCGCAGGCCGGAAGATTTGGCTAGATAGAGGTGGCGCGTACAAGTTATATCCCAATCTCTTTGTCATGCTCGTCGGTCCTTCCGGCATTAAGAAAGGATTACCTGTACGTGTCGCTGAGAAGTTAGTGACCGAGATGAAATACACAAAGGTGATAGCAGGGAGGAGTAGTATCCAAGCAATCATCGAACATCTCGGCCATCAAACAATGGATACAAAAGGAGACGTGAGCAAAGATGCTTCGGCCTTCATTGTCAGCGGAGAGTTTAGTCAATCCATCCTTAACGACGAACAAGCCTTTACAATCCTCACTGACCTATACGACTCTCAATGGAAAGACGAGCACACCAACCTACTCAAGTCTGGTAAGTCGATACTTAGAAACGTTTATCTCGTCATGCTCGGTGCATCGAATCAAGTACACTTACATTCAGTCATTGGGCAACGAGACATTCAAGGCGGATTCATTGCACGGACGCTTATCGTCAACGAAGAAAAGATAAACAAGAAGAACTCCTTAGTACGCAAGCAACCGAACATGATCGACTACACAGGCTTGGTAGCTAGATTGTGTGAGATAACAGATCTAAAGGGTGAGTTCGATTATGAACCGGACGCCGCTGATTTCTATGAAGCATGGTACGAAACATACGAACCAGGAACTGAAGACAATACAGGAACTAACAATCGAATGCCCGATACTATACTGAAAGTAGCCATGTTGTTGTCGCTATCACGCGGCGATTCTATGCTACTGTCAGTAGATGATTTGCACGAATCGATTGCGATATGTTCTAGTTGCACGCTGTCTACTAAGCAGGTAACTAGTAACGCGCCAAGCGCAACAACTACACCACAATCGAAACAGACGGCGGTGGTTCTTGATGCATTGTTCCATTCGCCTATGTACCGTATGTCACGGCAGTCTTTGTTGAAAACACTATGGCGTCACATGGATTCCTTTGAGCTAACCCGAGTAGCTGATACATTAAAGGAAGCCAAGGTGATAAAGGAAGAAACGTTAGGTTCGGAGACAACGTACGTTATCCAAGACCATGTGATAGCGGAGTATCTCAGTAACCAACAACGTGCATAGTTCAAAAGCAAAAGGGTGGAAGAAGAGAATCAAATCTCATCTCCCACCCTTTAACTTTACCTCATCTCCGAGAACTTCATTACCTTTGTGGGACCGCCACCTTTACGTTTCCCGCCGCCCGCTTGGAAGTCAGTGTCAATCTCTCGCGTGATACCACTTCCAACAAAAGGTAATCTCCTCACCACTTCCCTCGTAGGATCTCTCCAATTACCCTTTGCTAGATCCTGTACTCCCTCACCTACAGTATTCAATTCATCCCACGCCCAGAAACCAGACGCTAATGCATTAACCGGTCGTCTATCCTGTGATGCCTCGCTAATCTGGAACAACATATCACCTGTCATTCCAGATGCATACGAAGCCATTAGGTTAGCGATACCACGTACGATGTTCTCATCCTTCGCGGCGTCCGGACTGATTTGGCCTATCATCTTTCGAGTGTAACCAAACCTATCATTGTCATCGTCAGTTTGTGCGCCGATGTTCTGTAGGTATTCGTTGTTCTTCCAATCAGTGGTGAACATGTCCTTGTTCTCGGTGGTGTATCCTAGTTCCTGTGCCACCGTGTTAGCTCCCACCTCAGCAAGAGTCTTGGGTATTTCTTTCACATCCCCAATGACCTCACCCGCTACTAACCCAGTGATTGCTAATGTACGAAGTTTACGAAGTTGATTAGCTTTATCACCTTCCATGAGTCCATCCTTGATAGCTTTGCTACCTTGGAATGCCATCCTCTGGAAGATTTGAGGAATCAACCTTGCTCCATTACCAACCCAATGATAGGGTAAGTTCTTAGCATCAATCGTACCCTGAGATATCTCTGCCATTCGGGTCATTGACCTTTGCAGTTGATGCTCAGTCAAACTTGGCTGCTTAAGAACCTCAGTAATAGGAGTTAGTGTCAAGTCCTCTAACTGTTTCCGCGCTAGCTTATTCGTCGGGTCTTGTTTCAATGCAGTGAAGAGTGACTGAGCGTGAGCATATCCAGCTTGTCCAGCTACCTTGTTCATGTAGTTCTGAACACCCTGAATACCAAACGCTTTATACAGTTTATCCCCTTCCGCCCCATCGTTCCAGTGCGTAGCGAAGTCACGAGCATAGTTCACGTTAGTCATGAACTTGTTATTCGGATCTTCTCTTAAAGCTTTATGCAACCCTGATAACGTCTTCTTCATGTCAGTTCGCATCGCAATCGGAACTGCGCCACCTAACTGCGATATCGACGCGAGTGACAAGTGTGCAGCAGTGGCATAGTTTCGAATCGCTCTCGCTGCGGTCCTTGACTCTGGACTTACTTCCTTCCCGCCGCGAATGATACGATCCGCAATGTCCTTCGCGCGTTCAGGATTCTCACTAGCCCTTATGAATCGAGACAGCTGAGACGTTGGATCAGTAGTGTCCTTAGCACCGAACACTCTCGCATGTTCGACACGCTTAGCAGTATCACGAAGATGATCGATGAGAACGTTCTTATCTTTTCTATACCCCGGAACATTCAGATCATTACGTGAATACTCACCTCTAACCTTCAGTTCACGATGAGCCTGAATCTCGTTCAAGTTCGCCGTGATTTGATCTTCGGACATGTTCGCCTTACGCATTGCCTCGCGTAACTTCTCAGTCGGTACGCCATCGTATCGATGCGGGAAATAGTTAGCACGCATTCCTTTCTCTAACAGGCCATGCGAATCCATATCCCCGCCCGACTGCTTCAGTACACCTTCAAGTCTATTCTTGAAGTTCTCAAGTTCAGGTGTTAGTACAACTTTCTTTCCCTCTAAACTGTCAACAACCTTCTCGAAGTCCGCGTGCTTCATTGCACGAAGGTCACGATCGATAGTCTTCATGTAGTTGTTGAATCGAATAGGCGCATCAGTAGCGGCGACCTTAAACAATCTCGCAACCGCTTTACCACCCTCACCCATTCGTTCGAGTTCGGTTTCCATTGACATGCCCATGCCCTTGGCTACTCGCTTGAAGTAACCATCCTGCTTAGACTTCACGCGGTCAATGATCTTACCGAACTCCGAATCTCCAACAATCCCCTTAGCCTTATCGAGCTTAACACCTATCTCATCCGCCTTACCAATCACCTTGTAGAATTCGTTCGATCTATCCTCAAGGTATTTACGGAATCGAATGTCTTCCGGATTAGCTTCAGCCAACAAACCCGCTAATGGCTTACTCTCTCCCGATTCAGGGCTAACTCCAACTAATCTACCCTCGGCCGATACACCTTCCATCTTCGATTCGGGCGGAACAAGCTGGTCAAGACGCTGAGGATCTTTGTACAATTCCCGTACGTATTCGTCAGTTGGATTCGGTATACCACGTTTAATCAACGCTTGCCGTACATCATCCATTGACCTAACGACCGGACGCATCGTGGGCGCAGGTGCAAGCAATCTCTGTTGCGGCCCCGGTAATTCTTCACCCGTTCTAGTAACCTGTCGTCCAACAACGGGCGGAGTTCCACCCTGCGCGACGGTCTTAGTCCGCGGTAGATTGCTCGGGTCAACAATAGCGAATCCTATTTCAGGACCGGGTTCGGCTGAAGAGATTCCGCGGTAGTTCGTTGCCGCGTATCCC
>Ga0208454_1000177_pt1 | contig 44001 bp, 42 predicted proteins | sample EasRivMeERMZT100_FD_187530 | JGI IMG/M metagenome (GOLD analysis project Ga0208454, IMG submission 187530) | Soil microbial communities from meander-bound floodplain in the East River, Colorado, USA - East River MetaG ERMZT100 (SPAdes) (version 2) | ecosystem: Environmental > Terrestrial > Soil...
GTCTCTGTCTCGACCATCACGGCCTTCCTAGACGTCGTCAGCGGCTAGCTGGAGTTTCCAAATGGATCGTTCAGTACTGCTCGCGATTTGGCTGCCGATGGTTGTCGCTTGTTCGCCCGCTCCTCCTTCGATCGAGGACGCGACCGTCATCGACAGTGGCGTCTCGCCCGCGGCCGGCGCGAGCAACGGTGGCGCTACCGAGCGCGGAGCGGGAGGCAGCGCCGCCCGTGCTGTTGGCGAAGGAAGCGGCCGGGGCTCCGGTGCCAGCCGAGGCATGGTCGACTTGGGCTCGAACGGTAAGCTCGATATCTACCCCATTGGGGACTCGATCACCTTGGGCACCAACGGCGGGTATCGCAGCGTCGTGTTCACCAAGCTGACGGCCGACGGATACGACGTGGATATGCTGGGCTCGCTCAACGATCAGTGGACGAGCGTGGCGGACAAGGACCACGAAGGGCACGGCGGAATGGGCACCGGCGCAATCCTGGAGAACCTGGACGCCTGGATGGCGCCTCTGCCCGACCCCGACCTCGTGCTGTTGATGATCGGCACGAATGAGTTGGCCTGGGATTACGGCCGGCCCGCAATGGAAGCGGTCGGGCGCCTCGACACCATCATCGACAAGCTTTTCGAAGCACAGCCCACCGTCACCGTGATCGTGGGCTCGATCCCCCCTCTGACTCCCAAGGAGGTGTTGATCAACACGAAGCCCGTGCAGCGCGCGGACGCAGTCAACGCCTACAACGCGCTCGCCAAGGCCCGGGTCAAAGAGCGCGCGCGCGCCGGTGAGCGGATTGCGTTCGCCGAGGTGAATCGGGCGCTCGGCGTCGACGATCTCGCGGACGGCGTCCACCCGACGCCGGAGGGCTACGTCAAGGTGGGCAACGCGTTCTACGAAGCTGCGCGCTCGGCACTGTCCGCACCGCAAGTCGCGATCTCGTTGGCGGAGCGCGATTGACCTTCGCCGCGTAACCAGAGGTCTTCCGGCAGCCTCACTATTCCGACCAATCTCCTCCGGGAACGGCTAAACCGCAGGTTTCCGTCTCGGCATGCCTCGTGCAGAATGTCACCGGGGCACTCCGCGACCACCGCGGGAGTTCCCGCATTTCGAATTGAAGGTCCAATTCAGCGCGAGCGCATTCGCAATTGTGGGATCTGCGCGTCAAGCGGATATTGGCGCATCACCGGTGAGTCCATGCACGCGCTTGCAATCATCTGGAGGGTGCTGACGTCCGCGCAACGGCGGCGTTTTGTAGCGCTGCAATTCGTGTCGCTGTTCATGGCGACGTCGACAGTAGCTGGCCTTGCCGCGGTCATGGCGTTCCTAGCCGTGCTCGCGGACCCAGCGCTCATCGAGACTCACCCGGCCCTGAACTGGATGTGGCAAACACTGGACACCACGAAACGAGACTTCGTCGTCGCGCTGGGGGGCGGCTTCATCGCACTCCTCGTGGTAAGCGCGATCGTGAATGTCGCTGGTTCGCGCGCCATGGGACGCTTCGCCTTCGCCGTGGGCGACCGGATTCGCGAGGTGTTGTTCGCCGAGTACCTGCGGCGCGACTACCTATTCCATGCTCATATCGGCGCCGGACGCCTAATGGACCACGTCCTCAACCAGACGAGTCGCATCACGATCACATTGCTCTACGGTCAGCAACTCATAACGAACGCCGTGCTGACGCTGCTCGTGGTCGCTTCCATTGCGCTCGTGAATCCCTTGGTTGCGGTGGGCGGTGTGCTGGCGATCGCTGGTGGCTATTTTCTTTTCTATCGAGTCATACGGCGTAGGATCGGTCGGCACGGGCGTGTCCAGGCCGAGGTCAGTTCCGCGCGGACTGCCGTTGTCGAACAAGCTTTTCTCGGTATCAAGTACGTGCTCGTCGCTCGCGCACAGGATTCCTTCGAGAAGCGCTTCGCGTCGTTAACTCAGACGCTGTCGCATTCGCTCGCCGACACGCAGTTCATCGGTCAGTTTCCGAAATACGTGCTCGAATGCGTGGCGGGTGCGGGGCTGATCGCGTGCGCAGCCTTCGTCAGCGGTGGCTCCGTGGGCGGTGCGTGGCTCGCACAATTGAGCTTCATTGGCTTCGCAGGCTTTCGCCTGCTTCCCGCCTTTCAACAGATGTATCAGGCGTTCGTGGTTGTTCGAGGCAATCGCGCGGCGTTCGAAGATGTCGCGGCCGAGCTCGCCCTCGGCGCGCCAGGTGGCGAAGTTCAGCAGCCCCGACGGCATTCCGGCGAGCCAGCGCTTCTTCGCAGTATCGACCTGGTAGGCGTGTCGTTTCGGTATTCGCCCGAGGCGCCACTCGTTCTGGACAACGCGTCGCTGCGCATTCCGGCTGGCGCTGCGACGGGAATTGTCGGCGCGAGCGGATGCGGCAAGACGACGCTTGTCGATCTGGTGCTCGGCCTTCTACTTCCCGGCGGCGGACGCATCGAAATCGACGGGCAAGCGCTCGAGCCTCAACGGGTGCCGGCTTGGCAGCAATCCATCGGTTACGTACCGCAGGACGTCATGATCCTGGACGCGTCGGTCCGCGAGAACATCGCGTTCGGCGTCGATCCCGGTGAGATCGATGACGCCCGCGTTCGCGAGGCGGCGCGTCTGGCGGGCGCCAGCACGTTCATCGAAGCGCTTCCCGGTGGTTATGGCGCGCGGATATCGGGCGTGGGCGGCGGCTTGAGCGGCGGACAACGCCAGCGTATTGGCATTGCGCGAGCGCTTTACAACAGACCGTCGCTGCTCGTTCTCGACGAGGCGACCAGTTCACTCGACCCCGACACGGAACGAGCGATCATCGAGACGGTGGTGCGAAATCGCGGCGCGCAGACGCTGTTGATCGTCGCGCACAGTGTTGCGGTGATCGAGGCGTGCGATCACGTGTTCGAATTGCGTGATGGCGCACTCCATGATCGTGGATCGCCGCATGCTCCGGGTCGCGCGACGCGCGTGTGGCGAAGTGCCGAATGACGACCACCATCGCACCACCCACCGAGCGTCGGCAGCCGCCATTCGTGCGCACCGTTACCAAGCTGGTCACACGCGGGCCGGCGGTCGCACTTCGGCATTGGCGCAGGCGGGTGTTGCGTTTCAACTATCGGCGCGGTGGTTCCAACCCGGCACGCAACGCACCCACCGAGGACACCGATCCGGCGATCGTCGACGCGGGTCGCATGTTGCGGCAAAAGCTGCTCGCCGCGAACGAACGCAAGCACGCCGCTGCGGGTTACCGTGTCCTGATGCTGCGTCCGGGGAGCATCACCGCGGAAATCTGGTTCGGCGACCTTCAGCAGAGCATGCAATACGCCGGGATCGACTGCCGCGTGCTGCCACCCGACACTCCGACCGTCGAGATCAATGCCGCGCTCGAGGCTTTCCAGCCAAACGTGCTGATCGCCACGGAGGCGCCCATTTCCCTGCGGGCTCTCGATTTGCCGTTCATCCAGGGCTACAAGCGGAAGCAAGGGTGCCTGCGGCTGTTCATCCCCGTGTGGCACGCAAAGTCGCCCACCGTGCAGGTGCCGAGCGGACGCGCCAGCCCCGAAGAGGACGAGTGGCGCCGGCGCCTGCTACGAAACGGTCTCGGGGCGGATGCCCACTTCTCGATATTCGAGCCGGAGTTTCACGCGCGCTTCTCGCATGATCCGAATGGTCCGAAGGTGGACTACGTCGCAATCCCGCAGGCCTGCAACCCCTTCACGGACTATCCGGTTCCGGCCACGAAACGCTACGACTACCTGATCGCCGCCTCGATGACCGACGATCGCGTCGCAGTCTCGTACCGCTTCCTGCGGCCGATCCTGAGTCGTTACCGCGGGCTATGGGCGGGAGCACGGTGGGGGTTCGGCGTGGACAAAGGCATCCCACCTGCGGAGATGCCGCTTCAGTATGCGCAGACGCGCATCGCGCTCAACCCACTCGTCGGATTCGTTCATCGCTACGCAGCCGAACTGACGCATCGTGTCTACGCGGCGGCTGGCTGCGGAGCATTTCAGCTCACGTTACCTACTGCGATCACCCACCGCTACTTCCGCCCCGATGAGCTCGTGCAGGCCGCATCACCCGCGGATTACGTGCGCCTATTCGATCACTACGTGGATCGGCCGCAGGAGCGGAACGCGATCGCGCTCGCGGCGCTGCGGCGTTCGTACGCCGAGCACACCTGCTTTCACCGCGTCGACAAGCTAGTGTTTCACTGGGACGATTGGCGGCGGCGCGGATTGTTCTGAGAACAGCGATGCTCGACGCGCCTCTAGCTCAATCGGTCCGCGAGCCACGGGACCGCGAGTCCGTAGCACGCCGCCGAGCTCACGTAGCCCACGGCGCCGCGCTGCTGCCGGGCCCACATCGGGTAGGGGGTGAACTTACGCTCACCGCCCTCCCACACCACCGGACGTGCGGTTCCGCATCCGGCGGTTCAACGAACACTCTGGAGTCGCTGCCACTCGTTGCGCAGCGAGACCAGCCCCATACGTGTGAAGTAGGCAGCCGGTAGGGCCTGATTCAGGTGGGACGCTCCAGCGTTCCACCAGGGACCATGACCATGGCCGCTGCTCACCCGAGCACGCCCAGCATCGATGCCCAGCGCACGCATCGTGCGTGCGCGGGTGCGACCGCGCTTCCACTGGCGCCACAGCAGACAGCGTAGGCGACGGCGCACCCAACCATCGAGTTCGTCCAACACGCCTTTGCTGGCGGTCAACTGGAAGTAGTTGATCCAACCCCGCAGCAGCGGATTGAGCTTCTCGACCGTGTGGCGTAACGATCGTCCGCGTCCCGTATGCGACAGTTCCCGTACTCGCTGCATCAGTCGTTGCACGCTGGCCGTGGCGATTCGTAGACGAGTGTCGCGCTGCGCAGTGACGCTGAACCCCAGGAACTTCCGTCCCCAAGGCCGCGCCACCGCGCTCTTTTGAGCGTTGATTCGCAGGCGCAAGGTATCCTCGAGGAACACCCTGATCCCGCGCATCACTCGCTCGCCCGCTACTCGGCTGCTCACATAGATGTTGCAGTCATCCGCATAGCGGCAGAACGCTAGCTCTCGTCTTTCCAGCTCTCGATCGAGATCGTCGAGCAGGATGTTGGATAAGAGCGGCGACAGCGGCCCGCCTTGCGGCGTGCCTTCCGTGCGCGCTTCCACCACTCCCCCTCGCATCATCCCGGCTTCCAGGAACCGGCGGATCAACTTCAGCACTCGTGCATCGTCGACTCGCCGCGCCACCCGCGCCATCAGCACAGCGTGGTTGACTCGATCGAAGAACCTCTCCAGATCGATATCCACCACCCAGCGCTTGCCGTCGCGGATATGTGCTTGCGCTTGCCGCACCGCCTGATGTGCTCCACGACCCGGCCGGAAGCCGTAGCTCCCTTCCGAGAACGTGGGTTCAAACAGCGGTTGCAGCACTTGATGCAGCGCCTGCTGGATCAGCCGGTCCACCACCGTCGGCACGCCAAGCGTTCGTACCCCGCCATTCGCCTTCGGTATGTCCACTCGTCGCACCGGCTGCGGCAGGTAGGCCCCTTCCAGTAGCGCCTTCTTCACGCTCGGCCAGTGCACCGCGAGCCAGTCTTTGAGCTCGGACACCGGCATCTCATCAATGCCCGCTGCGCCCTTGTTCTCGATGACTCGCTGATACGCCAGCCGAATGTTGCTGCGTTCAACCACACGCTCCATGAGCTCTCGCTCCGGTGGCTCGTGGCTCTCCGATTTCGTTCGCCCGGAGGTCGCCGCGCAGACCTCAGCACCGAGGGGCGCAGTGCCGGAGTTCCGCTCCGCACCTCGCGACTCGGCCGCTCTTGCGAGCGCTTCTGCTTCCGCGGTCCGCATCGAGATCATCCGTCCTACTCTCGGTGTCGTCGTTCGGCCCTTCGTCACTCGCGCGACTACTACGGCCTCTGCTGACTTCTGACAGCGCCTCCGCAGACCTCTCGATCTGCGTAGCACAACGGCACGCCGTCAGCTCTCCCCGGGTATTGCGCACCAACCTGCACGCTTATGCGCGTCGGCTTTACGTCACCGCGTTCCGGACACGTTTCGGGCTTTGCATCTTTTGGCCTGCTCACCCCGCGGGGCCGCCTCTATCCGCTTCCTGTTCGTCGCGCCAGCGCTTTGCTTCCGGCTTCCTTCGGACCTCCAGTCGCCCAGAGAACCCTTGCCTTCCGCTAACACTTCCCCGTGTCGGGTGTGTAGAGGACTTCCACCTCCAAGTCGGTGCGCCCTGCCGGGCGCACCAAAAAAAGAAGCCCCGCGCAAGCGGGGCTCCCGTTTCGAGACAGCCTCGAAGAGCGATTACATCATACCGCCCATGTCGTGCCCGTGGCCGCCACCGGCCTGCTCTTTCTCCTGCTTCGGCGCCTCGGCGATCATCGCCTCGGTCGTCAGCAAGAGACCGGCCACCGACGTCGCGTTCTGCAACGCCAAACGCGTGACCTTGGTCGGGTCGATGATGCCGAACTTCACCATGTCGCCATACTCGCCATTGGCGGCGTTGAAGCCATAGTTGCCTTTGCCGTTCAAGACGGCGTTCAGCACCACGGACGCATCCGCACCGGCGTTGGCGACGATCTGGCGCAGCGGCTCTTCGATGGCCTTACGCAAGATGTTGATGCCGACGTCCTGGTCGTCGTTCGCGCCCTTTAGGTTCGCGACGCCCTTGAGTGCGCGCAGCAATGCCACGCCACCGCCCGGGACCACGCCTTCCTCGACGGCCGCGCGCGTCGCGTGCAGAGCGTCCTCGACGCGGGCCTTCTTCTCTTTCATCTCGATCTCGGTGCCGGCGCCCACTTTGATGACGGCGACGCCACCGGCGAGCTTCGCGACACGCTCTTGGAGCTTTTCGCGATCGTAGTCCGACGTCGACTCTTCGATTTCCTTGTTGATCTGATCGATGCGGCCCTTGATGTCCGACTTCTTGCCGGCGCCGTCGATGATCGTGGTGTTCTCCTTCGAGACCTGCACCTTCTTGGCTTCGCCCAAGTCATTGACCGTCGCCTTCTCGAGCGACAGACCAATTTCCTCGGAAATGACTTGGCCGCCGGTCAGAATCGCGATGTCCTGGAGCATGGCCTTGCGGCGATCGCCGAAGCCAGGCGCCTTGACGGCTGCCACCTTGACGATGCCGCGGATGTTGTTGACTACGAGGGTAGCGAGCGCCTCACCTTCGATGTCCTCGGCGATGATCAAGAGCGGCCGACCCGACTTCGCGACGGCTTCCAGCAGCGGTAGCAGCTCACGAATGTTGGAGATCTTCTTGTCGTGGATCAGGATCAGCGGATTGTCGAGGTTCACCGACTGGCTGGCCTGATCGTTGATGAAGTACAGCGACAGATAGCCGCGGTCGAACTGCATACCCTCGACGACGTCGAGCTCGTTCGAGAGGCCCGAGCCTTCCTCGACCGTGATGACGCCCTCTTTGCCGACCTTGCCCATCGCCTCGGCGATGATGCGGCCGATCTCTTCGTCGGAGTTGGCCGAGATCGTGCCCACTTGCGCGATCGACTTGTCGTCCTTACACGGCTGCGAGAGCTTTCGGAGCTCCTCGGTAATGGCGATGGCCGCCTTGTCGATACCGCGCTTCAAGTCCATCGGGTTGAAGCCTGCGGAAACGGACTTGAGCCCCTCGCGGAGGATGGCCTGTGCCAACACCGTGGCGGTCGTCGTGCCGTCGCCGGCCGCGTCGGAAGTCTGCGAAGCAACTTCCTTCACCATCTGCACGCCCATGTTCTCGAACTTGTCCTCGAGCTCGATCTCTTTCGCGACCGAGACGCCGTCCTTGGTGACGGTCGGGGCGCCGAAGCTCTTCTCGAGCACGACGTTGCGGCCTTTCGGGCCGAGCGTTACCTTGACGGCGTTGGCGAGGACGTTGACGCCTCGCATCATGCGCTGACGCGCATCATCGGAAAAACGAACTTCTTTCGGAGTCGCCATGACTCTATCTCCTGGAAAAAATGGATTGGGCTAAGAGGGGCTGGATTCGGGCTACTTCTCGATCACGGCCATGACGTCGTCTTCGCGCATGACGATCAGTTCTTCGCCATCGATCTTGACTTCGGTGCCCGAGTACTTGCCGAACAACACCTTGTCGCCCTTTTTCAGGTCGAGCGGCCGGACTTCGCCGTTCTCGAGGATCTTGCCTTTGCCGACGGCCAGTACTTCGCCGCGGATCGGTTTTTCGGTCGCGGTGTCGGGAATCACGATACCGCCCGGGGACTTACGCTCTTCTTCAGTACGTCGAATCACGACGCGGTCGTGCAGGGGACGAAGTTTCATTGATGCTCTCCGTATTCAAGCATTTGATTTGGATGATAAATTTACTGACCGGGGTGATTTCGTTAGCACTCGGTCAACGTGAGTGCTAATAATATGGATCGACGCGCCGATTGCAAGGCTTTGAGAGCAGAGTCATGACACCTGAGGCAACCGGTCGTTATGCTTGCGGGCGTCTAAACGGCGCGGGGTGCGGCGGCCACATGAGCTCGAAAGCCTTGCTCGTACTGACGACCTGCGCCAGCCCCGAGGACGCCAGTCGCCTTGGGAAAGTGCTCGTCGAGCAGCGGCTCGCGGCTTGCGTCAATGCGGTCAACAATGTCGCATCGACCTATCGCTGGCAGGGCCGGCTACAACAGGATCTGGAGACGCTGTTGGTCATCAAAACCACTGAGTCGCGATTTGCAGCTCTCGAGCAGGCCATCCGGACGCACTCATCCTACGAGCTGCCGGAAGTGGTCGCGGTCGCTGTCCATGCCGGTTCACTGCCCTATCTTGATTGGCTGCGCGAATCCGTAGCCGAGTTGAAGGACTAACGCTGTATGCATCGCCTCCTTTCGACCCTGCGCGCGCTGCTCTGCCTCCTGTCGGTGCTAGCGGGAGCGCCCGCGCTGGCTCAGGACCCGCTGCCGCCGCAGCAGGTGTTTCAGTACAGCGCCCGCGCCGAAGCCGAGCGCGTCTACCTGCGCTTCACGGTTCTCGACGGCTATTACCTGTACCGAGCGCGGTTTGGCTTCGACAGCGCCACCGACGGCGTCACGCTCGGGGCCGCTCGGTTCCCGCGGGGCGAAACGCATACCGACGAATACTTCGGCGAACAGGAGATCTACCGCGGCGAGTTCGAAATCGCCATCCCTTATCAGCGCTCGGCGCCGCGCGAAAGCTTCGATCTCAAGCTCCAGCTGCAGGGTTGCGCCGATTTCGGTCTGTGTTATCTACCACAGGACTGGACGGCCACAGTGGCTCTGCCGAGTGCGTCGCTACTCGGCTTCGCCACGAGCGGCACGACCGGAAGCGCCACCGACGACTTGCTCCCCGTCGATCAGGCATTCTCGATGAACGCCCGGTTCGACAAGCCGAACGAGCTCACGGTCGCGTGGCAGATCGCCCCCGGCTACTACTTGTATCGCGACAAGCTCGGTTTCAGCGTGACGGGCCGCATCGATCTCGGCGCGCCGAACCTCCAAAAGGGGGTTGCCCACTCCGACGACAACTTCGGCGACGTCGAAGTCTTCTACGACTACGTAGAGGCGAAAATACCGTTCGCCCGCGCCAGCCCCGATGCGCTCGACGTGGCGCTAACAGCCGGCTTCCAAGGCTGCAAGGAAGCCAGCATCTGCTACCCCCCGGGCGCGCAGACGATGGCGCTCGTGCTGCCCGCGACGAGCGAGTTCCCGGCGGTCTCGCCCGCCGCGCCGACCGAGCGCGTGTCCGAGCAGGATCAATGGCTCGGGCGCATCGTCAACGGCTCTTGGTGGACGTTGCTCGGCGGGTTCTACGTAGCCGGGCTGTTGTTGTCGTTCACGCCGTGCGTGCTGCCCATGGTGCCCATCCTGTCGAGCATCATCGCCGGGCAGGGCGCGGTCTCGACGCAGAAAGGCTTCTTGCTGTCGCTGAGCTACGTGCTCGGCATGGCCGCAACCTACACCGCCGCGGGCGCGCTCGCGGCGCTCGCCGGCGGGCAAGTCCAGGCTTTCTTCCAGAAACCTTGGCTGATCACGATCTTCGCCGGCCTCTTCGTGTTGTTGGCGCTCGGCATGTTCGGCATGTTCGAGCTACAGATGCCGGCAGCCATACAGACCCGTCTGGCCAACATGGCCAATCGGCAGAAAGGTGGCACGTTCCTCGGCACGGCGATCATCGGCGCTCTCACGGCGCTGATCGTCACCACCTGCGTCGCGCCGCCGTTGATCGGCGCCCTGACATTCATCAGCCAAACCGGCGATGTCGCCCGCGGGTCGGGCGCGTTGTTTGCGCTCAGCATCGGCATGGGCTCACCGCTGCTGTTGGTGGGCGCTTCGGCCGGCCAACTGCTACCGAAGGTCGGACCGTGGATGAACACGGTCAAGGCCGCGTTCGGCGTGATGATGCTCGGCATGGCCATCTGGATGATGGATCGCGTCTTATCGGGCAGCGTGACACTCGTTCTCTGGGCTTTGTTGGTGTTCCTGACGGGCGTCTTCCTCGGCGCCCTCGAGCCGTTGCCGGCGAACCCGAGTGCCACGCGCCGCTTGGCGAAGGGCGTTGGGTTGCTGGCTTGCTTGTATGGCGCATTGATGTTGATCGGGGCCACGCTCGGCGGCGAGGACCCGCTCAAGCCGATACCGCAGGCAGGGCTGGCACGCGGCGCCGCAGGCGGCCTCATGGCTTCGACTGGACCGAAGCTCGAGTTTCGCTCCATCGACACGGTCGCAGCGCTCGAGACGGCCCTCGCGGAAGCCAAAGCCGCGCGACAACCGGTGATGCTAGACTTCACCGCGGAGTGGTGTATCTCCTGTAAAGAGATGGAGGAGTACACGTTTCTCGACCAGGGGGTAATCGGCGCGCTGCAAGCTTTCATGCTGCTGCGTGCCGACGTAACGGATAACGACAACGATGACCAAGCGCTGCTGCAACTGTTCCGCAGCTTCGGGCCGCCGACGATCGCGTTTTTCGATTCGGCGGGCACGCAGCGCGAGAACTTCAAGCTCGTGGGCTTCGTGCCAGCCGAAGAATTTCGCGACCACGTCGAGAGCCTCGCTGCCCTCTGAGGTGGGGAGCCGTGGCTAGGGCTCGGCCTGGCTTGGTCACGCTGGCGCTCAGCGCTGCGGCCGTGTTGGGCTATTTGGCCTATCGCAGCATCGATCGCGCAGACGTCGACACACAAGCGGAGCCAGCGGCGGTTCCGACTGAGTTGCTCGCCGCCGATGCGGAGGAGCCGGCGCCCGCCAGGCAGCCGGCGGAGACCTTGCCGGAGTTCTCGCTCGGCAACCTCGCCGGCGAGCCACAATCGATTCGCAGTTGGCCCGGTAAGCCGCTACTCATCAATTTCTGGGCTACCTGGTGCGCACCTTGCCTGCGCGAGATCCCTATGTTGAAGGAGCTGCAGAGCTCCCGCCCCGATCTGCAGGTCGTCGGCATTGCCATCGACCGGCGCGACCCGGTGGTGGCATTCGCCGCGGACATGCAGTTCAACTACCCCATTCTGATCGGCCAAAGTGAGGCCTGGCAGGCGGCAGCAGCGCTTGGGGTTGAAATCTACGCCCTGCCATTTACGATTTTCGCGGCGGGTGACGGCACTATCCTTGGCGTCCACACGGGCGAATTGCACGCCGAGCACCTCGAAAGCTTCCGCGCCGTAGCCGACGACCTGCAGGCGGAGAAGATCAGCGTGGCCGAGGCCCGGAGCCGCATCGCCGGCCGAATGTAGCGGCCACCGGGCGCTAAAAAACGACAAAGTGCCGCCAACTGCGGCGAAAACGGGTAAACTCGCCGGCATTCATTCGCCAGGTTCTTTCGCTCATGGCCCGTTTTCTACTGTTAAACGGCCCCAATCTGGGTCAGCTCGGTCGCCGCGAGCCGGGTGTCTACGGCACCACATCGTTGGCCGACATCGAGACGACACTGCGGGGCCAAGCGACCACTGCGGGTCACGAGCTCGTCGCCTTTCAGAGCGATTCCGAGGCCGAGCTCATCAAGCGTATTCACGCCGCTCGCGACGAACGGGTCGCCATCATTCTGTTCAATCCTGCGGCGTTCACTCATACGAGCATTGCTCTGCGCGATGCGCTGCTGGCGGTCCAGATCCCGTTCATCGAGCTGCACCTGTCGAACGTCGCCGCCCGCGAATCGTTCCGGCATAAGTCTTTCTTCGCCGACATCGCAATCGGCACTGTTGCAGGGTTCGGCGTGACGAGCTACGAGCTGGCACTAACCGCGGCGATCCGGCACTTGGCCATCGGGGGGAAATGATGGACATACGCAAAGTAAAAAAGCTCATCGAGCTGCTAGAAGAATCGGGGATCTCCGAGATCGAGATCTCCGAAGGCGAAGAATCCGTCCGGATCAGCCGCTACCCCCAGCCGGGCACGGTGAGCGGCGCAGCCGCTCACGGTCAGACCGCGGCGAGCGCAGCCGCCCCGCCGGCGCCGGCTGCGGTTGCCGCCAGCCCGCCCGAGGCCGCGACGCGCGGTCAACAAGTCACGGCCCCCATGGTTGGCACTTTCTACAGCGGCCCAGCCCCCGGGGCGAAGCCGTTCGTGGAGATCGGCACGCAAGTCAAACCCGGAGATACGCTCTGCGTCATCGAGGCGATGAAGATGATGAACCAGATCGAGTCGGAGGTCGCTGGCCGAGTTGTCAGCGTCCTCGTAGAAAACGGCAGCCCGGTCGAGTTCGGCCAGGCGCTGTTCGTCATCGAAGAATAGCCGCCGAACGGCCGCACCACGATGCTCGACAAAGTTCTGATCGCCAATCGCGGCGAGATCGCATTGCGCATCCTTCGAGCCTGCCGAGAGCTAGGCATCAAGACTGTAGCCGTCCACTCGACGGCTGACTCCACGCTGAAGCACGTGCTGCTCGCCGACGAAACCGTCTGCATCGGTCCACCGCGCTCGCAGCAGAGCTACCTCAACATGCCGGCGATCATCGCTGCCGCCGAGGTTACCGATGCGGTGGCCATTCATCCCGGCTATGGCTTCCTCTCGGAGAATGCCGACTTCGCCGAGCGTGTCGAGGAGAGCGGTTTCATCTTCATCGGCCCTAAGCCCGAGACGATTCGCCTCATGGGCGACAAAGTCTCGGCGATCAAGACGATGCGCGCTGCCGGCGTGCCGTGCGTTCCGGGGTCCGATGGACCGCTGCCCGACGACCCCGAAGTCAATGCGCGCTTCGCGCGCGATATCGGTTACCCCGTAATCATAAAGGCCGCAGCAGGTGGCGGTGGTCGGGGAATGCGCGTAGTGCACAGCGACGCCGCGTTGTTCAACGCAGTGGCGATCACGCGCGCTGAAGCGCTATCCGCGTTCGGCAACGATCAGGTCTACATGGAGAAATTCCTCGACCACCCCCGGCATGTCGAGTTCCAGGTGCTCGCAGACAGTCACGGCAATGCGGTGCACCTCGGCGAGCGTGATTGCTCCATGCAAAGACGGCACCAGAAAGTGATCGAAGAGGCACCCGCACCGGGGATCTCCGAGGAAGAGCGCCAGCGCATGGGACAGCGCTGCGTGGACGCGTGTGTGCAGATCGGTTACCGCGGCGCCGGCACCTTCGAGTTCTTATATCAGGACGGCGAGTTCTTCTTCATCGAAATGAACACGCGCGTCCAAGTCGAGCATCCCGTCACGGAGCTCGTGACGGGCATCGATATCCTCAAAACGCAGCTCGCGATTGCCGCCGGCGAACGGCTCCCGTTCGGCCAAGAAGATATTCGCTGGCGAGGCCACGCCATCGAGTGTCGCATCAATGCGGAAGACCCCAAGACCTTCGTGCCCTCGCCTGGGACCGTGAGTCTGTGGCATCCGCCGGGCGGCCCAGGCATTCGCGTCGATAGTCACATGTACAGCGGTTACGCAGTACCGCCCTACTACGATTCGCTGATCGCAAAGATTATCGCCCACGGTGAGCATCGACGGGCGGCGATCGCGCGCATGACCACGGCGCTGCAAGAAATCGTTGTGGACGGCATCAGCACGAACATTCCGCTGCACCAGGAGATCTTCCAGCACGGCGCGTTCAAAGCGGGCGGCACCGACATCCACTATCTCGAGCGACGCCTCGGCTTGAAGTAACGACGAGCGGTGAGCCGACAACAACTGACGCTACGTCTGGCCGCCGCCGACGTGCCGCGCGCCGAGTCTTTGCTCGAGCTCGCGGGAGCAGAAACGCTTTCGCTCGGCGATGCCGCGGATGACCCGGTGCTTGAGCCGGCCCGGGACACCGCTCCGCTGTGGCCCAACGTCATGCTCCGAGCGCTGTTCCCGGCGACCGCGGATCTCGAGCGTCTTGGCACCATGCTGCGCAACGTCTTTCCGAACACGCCCATCGAGATCAAGCCACTGCACGACGCCGACTGGCAAGGCGCAATGCGCCAGGCCTTCACTGCACGGCCCATCGGCACCCGCGCGTGGCTCGCTCCGGCAGAGGACACCGCAACGCCCGTGGGGCGAACCTGCATCCGATTGCACATGGGGCTCGCCTTCGGCACGGGGGAGCATCCAACCACGGCCCTATGCCTCGAGTGGCTCGAAGCGCACGTGCATAGTGGCATCACGATTCTCGACTACGGCTGCGGCTCCGGCGTGCTAGCGATCGCTGCGCTTGCGCTCGGCGCGACTTGCGGCTTCGCCGTCGACAACGATCCACAAGCGCTCGAGGCAACCCAGGCCAACGCTTTGCTGAACGGCCTAACGGAGCGACTGTTCATCGGCCTACCCGAAGCCTTACCCCCCGTGATCGCCGACGTCCTGGCCGCGAACATTCTCGCGAGCCCCCTCATCGACCTGGCACCGCAATTCGCCGGGCAAGTCCGCGCCGGGGGCGCGCTCGTGCTGAGCGGCATTCTCGAAGCCCAAGCGGCACAGGTGCTCGCAGCCTACGAGCCGTTCTTCACTGGCTTTGAGTGCGTGGCGCTTTCGGGCTGGGTACGGCTCACGGCGACCCGACGGAACGCGGGTTAACGCTCTGGAGAACGGCTAGAATTGCGCCGCTAGGAGCGAACGGCCGCCATGTTAGTTACGCGCTGTCCGGACTGTGACACGACGTTTCGCGTTACCGATGAGGCCCTGAACAGGGCGAGCGGTCGTGTTCGGTGCGGCCGTTGCGGGAGAGTGTTCAACGCCCTTGCCGAGCTCTACGAGCCGGGCACTGCGCCCCCGAAGCCACCGAGCGAGCCGCAAACTGAAGGCCAACCGGCCGCGACGGACGCACCCGCCGAGCACGTTGGGGCGGCCGAAGCTCCTCCGCCTCCGCCCCCTCCCGCATCGACCGCGCCGGAGGCCCCACCTACGCCAGCGCCCGCTGCGGCGACCGTGGACCCCCCTGCTGCGACCATCGCCGCGACGTCGGTGGCCGATGTCGTCGCAGACGTGGAAATCGGCGCGGTCGACCCGAACGCCGACACGGACGAGGTCGACATGCGCTCGGGGCTCGGGGACGACGAGCCGAACATTCCTGCACGCGTCGAGCCCGTGCTCGCGGTCGAAGCGCAACCGCCGATCGACGCTGCCGCGCGATCGACCTTGCTCGGCGAGGCGAAACCGAAGCGCGCGAGCCGTTCGTGGAGCGTCGCCGCGGCGCTCGCTTTATTGGCGTTCGGTTTACAGGCGTTGAACCACTATCGCGCCGAGCTCGCGGCCAACGAGGTCGTCGGCCCCTTGGTGCAACAAGTCTATGCGACGCTCGGCATCACCGTTACGCCGTACTGGGACGTGCAGGCGTACGAGATCCTCGATTGGATAGCCACCGCGGAGCCGAACGCACGCGGTCTCGGCAGTTTGAAGATCACCGCACGCATCCGCAATCGTGGTCCACTGCGACAGCCGTATCCCGCCGTACGCTTGCGACTCAAAAACCGCTGGGAGGAAGTGGTCGGCAGCCGGATGTTCACACCCGGCGAATACTTGCCGCACGATATACCGCCCGAGCGCCGTATGGTGCCCGGGGAACCTGCGAGGGCCGAGATCGAAGTCGTCGATCCCGGTCCAGATGCCTATGGTTTCGAGCTCGATGTTTGCATCGCCGTCGAAACAAACGCACTAAACTGCCGTAGCGACAAAGTATTTTTGTAGCCACGCTCACGACAGCCCAAGTTGCGCAAAAAAAGCGCACGTCGTGTTATGCTTTCCATACCCTGAGTCGGCATTTCCTAGCTAGCAAACGGGGTTCGCGTCACCGAGTGCACACCTGGCTGATCGCCGGGGGCCAGGCTGCTTTCATGCTGGCAGCGCTCACGACGCGAATGTGCTGGCGTGCCAACTCAGCGGCTAATCGGCAACGTTCTACAGGGGAGAACGTCGTGACTGCTACGACGAGCACAAGAAAGTTTTCGCGCAAAAAGACCAAGCGCACGGCGAGCCACGCGGCTCATGTCGGAGTGAGAAACAAACCGCTCAGCAGCTTGGCGGACGAATGTCTGCACACCTACTTCGCCAGCTTGAACGGCCACAAACCCGGTGATCTCTACGAACTCGTGATCGGCGAAGTCGAAAAACCGCTATTTCGTGCGGTGCTGGGCTACACGAACGGCAACCAAAGCGAAGCGGCAGAGATCCTCGGCATCAATCGCGGCACGCTGCGCAAGAAGCTCAAAGTCTACAAGCTCCAGGGCCGATGAGCCCGACGCGGAAGACTCGCCAATCCGCAGCGGAGAGTCGGTCGAGCGCCGCCGGCGCAGCGCGCGCACACGCGCCGCGCCGGGCCCTGTTGAGCGTCGCGGACAAACACGGTCTGGTCCCGTTTGCCACGAGTCTCGTAGCGCTGGGTTACGAGATCGTCTCGACGGGCGGCACGGCGAAGACCTTGCGCAGCTCCGGCGTGGCGGTGACGGAGGTCGCGACGATCACCGGCTTCCCGGAGATCATGGACGGCCGCGTCAAGACTTTGCACCCGCACATTCACGGCGGCTTGCTCGCCCGCCGCGGTATCGACGACGCAGTGCTCGAGGCGCACGGAATCGGCGCAATCGATCTGCTCGTCGTCAATCTCTATCCGTTCGAAACCACAGCGGCCCGCCCCGACTGCACTGACGCGGAGGCAATCGAGAACATCGACGTCGGCGGCCCAGCGATGCTGCGCGCCGCCGCGAAGAACCACGAATACATCACGGTGATCGTGGAGCATGCCGACTATGCGCCGGTGCTGGCGGCGCTTCAGGAAGGCGAAGTGCCGGCTGGGATGCGGCGCGACCTTGCCATCAAGGCCTTCAGCCATACGGCGCGCTACGATGCCGCGATCAGCGCCTATCTACTAGCACACAGCACCGCGCCTACGGTCTGGCCGGATCCGTTGCTGCGCACCTGGCAGCTTGGTCAAACCCTGCGTTACGGCGAGAACCCACACCAGCAGGCGGCGCTGTATCGCTTCGCACAGCACCAGCCGGGCACCGTCGCACACGCTGCGCTGGTTCAAGGCAAGGCGCTGTCCTTCAACAACCTCGTCGACGCCGACGCCGCCTATCAGGCCGTGAAGGCGTTCGAAGCTGCCGCGTGCGTGATCGTCAAACACGCCAACCCTTGCGGCGTCGCGATTGCCGCCACTCCGTCTGCCGCGTATCAACTCGCCTACCGCACCGATCCAACGTCCGCATATGGCGGCGTGATCGCGTTCAATCGCCCACTCGATCAAGCCTCGGCCGAAGCCATCGTTGGGCAGCAGTTCGCCGAGGTCATCATCGCGCCGGAGATCGGCAAAGGCGCCCGTGCTGCCTTGGGGAAAAAGCCGGCCATTCGCGCACTAGAGGCCGGGTGGCCGGCGGCGTCTGCGGCCAACGAGCGCAGCCTGGAGATCAGGGCCATCGAAGGCGGAGTGCTGCTGCAGGACGCGGACCGCGGCCGCGTGGACCTCGCGTCGGCGAAGATCGTCACGCGGCGGACACCGTCGACCGACGAGCTGCGCGATCTGCAATTCGCCTGGAGGGTGGTCAAGTACGTGAAATCCAATGCGATCGTATTCGCCCGCAACGGCGCGACGCTAGGCATCGGCGCCGGGCAACCCAGCCGGGTCATGAGCGCGCGGATTGCCGCGCTCAAGGCCACCGAGGCGGGCCTCGAATTGCCAGGTGCCGCCATGGCCTCGGACGCCTTCTTTCCGTTCCGCGACGGGATCGATGCGGCGGCGGAGCGTGGCATCCGCGCCGTCGTGCAACCGGGCGGCTCCATGCGCGACGAAGAAGTCGTGCAGGCGGCCGATGAACACGGCATCGCGATGATCTTCACGGGCATGCGGCACTTTCGGCACTGACGGACGCGGAGCACGACGAAAGTGAAAGTCTTGGTGGTCGGCAACGGTGGGCGCGAGCACGCCCTCGCGTGGAAGCTTGCGCAATCACCTTCGGTCATCGAGGTGCTCGTCGCGCCCGGCAACGCCGGCACGGCCACCGAAAGCAAAACCCGCAACGTGCCGATTGCGGCCACGGACCTCTCGGCCTTGGTGGAGCTCGCGAAGCGCGAACAGGTCGGCGTCACGATCGTCGGACCGGAAACCCCGCTCGTCGCAGGCATCGTCGATCGTTTCGAGGAGCAAGGGCTGAAGTGCTTCGGGCCGCGCGCCGACGGTGCGCAACTCGAAGGCTCCAAGGCGTTCACCAAGGCCTTTCTCACGCGCCACCGGATCCCGACTGCCGCCTATCGCACATTCACCGATTTCACCGCGGCGCGCGACTACGTTCGCACCCGACGCCCCCCGATCGTCATCAAGGCCGACGGCCTAGCGGCCGGCAAAGGCGTGATCATCGCCGCGAGCACGCTCGAAGCGGAACAGACGCTCGACCGCATCTTGCAGCAAGGATTATTTGGCGCCGCCGGCGCCAAGGTGGTCATCGAGGATTTCTTGCGCGGCGAGGAAGCGAGCTTCATTGCCGTGGTCGACGGCACGCGCGTCGTGCCGCTCGCGAGCTCGCAGGACCACAAAACGCGCGACGACGGCGATCGCGGCCCGAACACGGGGGGTATGGGCGCCTACTCACCTGCCCCGGTGGTGACGCCGGCCGTCCATGAGCGCGTGATGCAAGAGATCATGCTGCCGACGGTTCGCGGCCTCGCCGCGGACGGTATCGCGGCTTCCTCTACGCCGGCCTCATGATCGACGAGGCGGAGCAGCCGCAGGTGATCGAATTCAACTGCCGTCTCGGCGACCCCGAGACGCAACCGATCTTGTTCCGCCTGCGCTCCGACCTGCTCGACTTGTGCCTGCAGTGCTTCGACGACTCGCTCGGCAGCAAACCGATCGACTGGGATCCACGCGCCACCGTGGGCGTCGTCATGGCGAGCCGCGGTTACCCCGACGCCTACGACAAGGACAAGCCGATCAGCGGGCTTGAGAAGGTCACGGACGTCGACGCGAAGATCTTCCACGCGGGCACGCGGCTCGAGGGACGCACGGCCGTCACCGACGGTGGTCGGGTGCTGTGTGCCGTGGGTCGCGGCGACAGCGTCCGCAAGGCGCGCGCGACCGCATACGCCGCCGTGAGCAAAGTGAGCTGGGACGGCGCCTTCTGGCGCACCGACATCGGCTACCGCGCAGTCCAACGCGAAGAAGCCCGCTGACCGCTGCTCTTCTGTTGAGTGAGGCGCTTACGTAGCGTCCCGGCGCTGCCGCGAATGGTAGTTGCCGGGACGCTCGCGCACACGGATGTGCGCGCGCGAGCCTACAGGGATGTATTCACGGCGTTCCCGGCGACTGCCATTCGCGGCAGTGCCGGGACGCGGCAAAAGAACGCCGAGCGTTACCGCTTCATCGACTCGAAAAAGTCGGTGTTGGTCTTCGTGTCTTGCAACTTGCTCAGCAAGAACTCGACGGCGGCGAGCTCGTCCATCGGGTGCAGTACTTTGCGCAACACCCACATCTTTTGCAGCTCGTCGGCCTGCGTCAGCAGCTCTTCCTTACGCGTGCCCGAGCGATTGATGTTGATGGCCGGGAACACGCGCTTCTCGGCGATACGGCGATCTAGGTGGATCTCCATGTTGCCGGTGCCCTTGAACTCCTCGTAGATGACGTCGTCCATCTTCGAGCCGGTGTCGATCAACGCCGTGGCGATGATCGTCAAGCTGCCACCCTCTTCGATATTGCGCGCCGCGCCGAAAAAGCGTTTCGGCCGTTGCAACGCGTTGGCATCGACACCGCCGGTGAGCACCTTGCCCGACGACGGCACGACGGTGTTATAGGCGCGCGCGAGCCGCGTGATCGAGTCGAGCAAAATCACCACGTCCTGCTTGTGCTCGGTGAGGCGCTTGGCCTTCTCGATGACCATTTCGGCGACCTGCACGTGGCGCGTGGCGGGCTCGTCGAACGTGCTCGACACCACTTCGCCGCGCACGGTGCGCTCCATCTCGGTGACCTCTTCGGGTCGCTCGTCGATGAGCAGGACGATGAGTGCGGCCTCGGGGTGATTGGCGGCGATCGAAGCCGCAATGTTCTGCAACAACATGGTCTTACCGGCTTTCGGCGGCGAGACGATGAGGCCGCGTTGGCCTTTGCCGATCGGCGCGACCATGTCGATGATGCGCGCAGTGAGATCCTCGGTGCTGCCGTTGCCCTGCTCGAGCTTCAACCGCTTGCGCGGGAACAGCGGGGTGAGGTTCTCGAACAGAACCTTGCTCTTGGCGTTCTCCGGCGCGTCGTGATTGATCTCACCGACCTTGAGCAACGCGAAGTAACGCTCGCCATCCTTCGGCGGTCGAATCAGCCCCGACACCGTATCGCCGGTGCGCAGGTTGAAACGCCGAATCTGGCTCGGGCTCACATAGATGTCGTCCGGACCGGCAAGATACGAGCCGTCGGAGGAGCGGAGGAACCCGAATCCGTCCTGCAGAATCTCGAGCACACCTTCGCCGAAGATGTTCTCGCCATTCTTGGCGTGCGCCTTGAGGATCGAGAAGATGATGTCCTGCTTGCGCGAGCGGGCGAGGTTCTCGAGCCCCATCGACTCCGCGAGCTCGACGAGGGCCGCGGCGGGCCGATTCTTCAGCTCCGAGAGGTTCATCGCGTTCTTCGTCAATTCGAGCTCGGCAGCCGGAATCACGTCAAACTCCTCGTCGTCCGGAAATTCTTCGCGCATCGGCCTGTTTCGGCGGGAGCCCCGCTTGCCGTTGCCATCTCCAGGTTGCCGGGGGCCGTCTTTCATCCGGGCGCGTGCTGAATTACCCAAATATCCCCTCACGAGTGTGTACCGAAAGCTGAGTGCAAATTGAGATGTGTGTCGAGAAACGACTCGAGTTGAGCCTTGGAAACTGCCCCAACCTGCTGCGCCGCAACTGTGCCATTGCGGAACAACAGCAGAGTCGGAATACCGCGAATGTTGAACTTCGGGGGTGTTTTGGGATTCTCGTCGATGTTGAGCTTGACGACGCGAAGTTTGTCTTTGTATTCGGTGGCGATCGTGTCGAGGATGGGCGCAATCATCTTGCAGGGGCCGCACCACTCGGCCCAAAAGTCGAGCAATACGGGCTGCGCGGATTTCACCACATCTTGCTCAAAAGACGCGTCCGTCGTATGTACGATCTGGTCATTCACAATGTATAGATCCTCTGATTTCTGCCGCCCCTAGGACCCTGGGGCGGATAAAGGCTGAGTCGAAACGCCCAATTGACCTAAGCCGAAAGTGACGCGGCCTGGCGGGTCAGGCACAATGTCGCGGCAGGTGCTTCCTTCGAGGCTCGCGGGAATACTGTGGGTATCTGGGAGGGCGTATCAGTATTTTTAACCGTCGAGAAGAGAATTTGCAAGTATCGAGGTCCGCAATAGACACCGCCCCGCAATCGAGCCACCACCTCACCGACCTGCGATTCGCTGACCTACCGCTATCGCCAGGACTGCAGCGCGGGATCGCCGAAGCTGGTTTTGTCCAGTGCACGCCGATTCAGAGCAAAACGCTGCCGCTCGCAATCGAAGGCCAGGATGTCGCTGGGCAAGCCCAAACGGGCACCGGCAAGACCGCCGCGTTCTTGGTGGCCATGTACCATCGGCTTGAGCACACGCCCGCGCTGAACACCGAAGACGGGCCCCCGGCGCCGCGGGCGCTGATCTTGGCGCCTACTCGTGAGCTCGCAGTGCAGGTGCATGCCGACGCCGAGGTCCTCGGCAAGTACTTGCCATTCGAGCTTGGGCTCGCCTTCGGCGGCACGGATTACGACAAACAGCGCGACCACCTCGCCGCCGGCGTCGACATCCTGATCGGCACGCCCGGGCGAATCATCGACTTCTACAAGCAGCGAGTGTTCGGCTTGCGCGGCGTGCAGGTGCTGATCCTCGACGAGGCCGATCGTATGTTCGACCTCGGCTTCATCAAAGACATCCGTTACGTGCTGCGCCGCTTGCCGGAGCACCACCGCCGCTTGAATCTGCTGTTCTCGGCCACGCTCTCGTACCGCGTGCTCGAGCTCGCGTACGAGCACATGAACGACCCGGAGCTCGTGCGCATCGAGCCCGACAAAATGACGGTTGATCGTGTCACCCAGAGCATCTACTTCCCGGCGAACGAAGAGAAGTTTCCGCTGCTGCTGACGCTACTGCGCGATCGCGACCCGAGTCGCACCATGGTCTTCGTCAACACGCGGCGCGAAGCCGAGCGTTTGCGCGATCGCCTCGTGCACAACGGTATCAAGGCCGAAGCGCTGTCCGGCGACGTGCCGCAACGCAAACGTCTGCGCATGCTCAAGGATTTCCAGGCCGGCCAACTCGCCGTGTTGATCGGCACCGACGTTGCATCACGCGGACTGCACGTTCCCGGCGTTAGCCACGTGTTCAACTACGACCTGCCACAGGATGCCGAGGACTACGTTCATCGTATCGGCCGCACCGCCCGTGCGGGCGCCGCGGGCGATGCGATCAGCTTCGGCTGCGAGGCGTATGCGATCTCGCTGCCCGACATCGAGGAATTCATCGGCCGGAAGATCCCAGTCGCAACCTTCGACAGCGATGCGCTGATCAGCGGGTTGCCGCACACGCCGAGTCACGGGCCACGGCACGAGCAACGTGGCCGGGGGCCACGTCAGGGCAGTCCGCGCGGCCGTCGCCCCGGCAACTCACAGCGCTCGCGCCCACGATAGAGGTCAAACAAGATCCGCGACGCCGTCGATCGCGGCGTAGCTCGCGATCGTGCGCGCGGGCAGACGCGAATCCGGGCGGCGAATCGCGAGCGTGTGCCGCACGCCGTAAGCGCTCGCGGCATCCAGCACCGCAAGACTGTCCTCGATCAACAACGTGCGACCACGATCGAACGGTTCGTGCCGCTCGAGCCCCTGCCAGAAGGCGGCGCTTTCTTTCGGCGCCGCAAGATCGTGGGAGCACACCACGCCGTCGACGAGCCGGTCGATGCCGGTGTGCTCGGCCTTCACCTCGAACGTGTCGCGATGCGCGTTCGTGACGATACAGACGCGCTTGCCGCGCCGGCGTACGGCCTGCAGAAACTCCGGCGCTCCGGGCAGAAACCGAATGTGCTCGCGATGCTCGCGCTTGAGCGCCTTCAAGTCCATGCCGAGATCGCGCGTCCAATGATCGAGGCAGTACCACGACAACGTTCCGACCAACGCATCGAAACGCGGCGCCAATTGCCGGCGAGCAACGTCGGGGCCAAGGCCGTGCATCAGCGCATAACGTCGCGGCACGACTTCGAGCCAGAAGAAGTTGTCGAACGCGAGGTCAAGCAGCGTGCCGTCCATGTCGACCAGCACCGTGTCGATCTGTTGCCAGTTGACGACGTATTTGGCTGTCTGTGCCATGCGTCTATGATACAAGAGGCCCCGTGATCGATCCCAAGGAACAACGTCAACTGCTCGACGCCGTGTGCGCTATTGCACGCGCCGCGGGACGAGCGATTCTCGACGTGTACGGACGAGAGTTCGGCGTCGAGATCAAGGCCGACCACTCGCCACTCACAGAGGCTGATCGGTGGGCCCATGACATCATCGCCCGCGACCTCGCGGATCTCGCCGTGACAGCACCGCTCTTGTCCGAAGAGTCGCCGCCAAGAGAGCTCGCACAGCGGCGCAGCTGGCCGCGATTCTGGCTCGTCGACCCGCTCGACGGCACCAAGGAGTTTCTCAAGCGCAACGGCGAGTTCACGGTGAACATCGCGCTCGTCGACGAACATCGCGCGGTGCTCGGTGCCGTGTTCGCGCCGGCATTAGACAGAATGTACTGCGGGGCGCTGCCCCTCGGCGCGTGGCGCCAAGATGGCGCTGGCCCGACACAGGCCATACGCGTGCGCCGCACGGCCGCTGCGCCGCTGCGTGTCGTCGGCAGTCGCAGCCATCCGAGCCCAGAGCTCGCGGGATACCTTACGGGCCTAGGGCCGCACGAGATCACCGACATGGGCAGCTCGCTCAAGATCTGCCTCGTCGCCGAAGGTGCAGCCGACATCTACCCTCGCCTCGGCCCCACGTCGGAATGGGATACGGCGGCCGCCCAGGCTATCCTCGAAAGCGCGGGCGGGCGTATGATCGATACGTCCGGCCAGCCGCTGCGGTACAACGCCAAGGACGACCTGTTGAACCCCCATTTCCTGGCCTTTGGCGACGCCGCGCGCGACTGGCTAACGCCTATTCGAAACACACGTGAATCAGAACGTAGAAACTGAGACCTTCAGGAACGTGGAGCGGATCAAACAGTTGCGCGTTGAGCACCGGGACCTGGACCAGGTCATCGCTCGGCTCGTCAACGATCCACAAGTGGATCAGCTCATGCTCAAACGGCTGAAGAAACGCAAACTCATGCTGAAAGACATGATCACCCAGCTCGAGAGTGCGCGGATTCCCGATTTGAACGCCTGACCCACCCAAACATGGATCTGATGGCCGATATCGGCGCGACGAACACGCGCTGCGCATTACTCAACGATAAGGGTCAAGAGCTGGCGCCGGAGGTCTTCCAAAACGCCGACTTCACGGGCGTCGAGGGGGTTTTGAGCGCCTACCTCGATCACCGCCGCGCGACCGATCGGCCCCCGATGCGCGCCGCCCTAGCGGTGGCCGCGCCGATCGTCGGCGACACCGTGCAGATGATCAACATCGACTGGCGCTTCTCGCAGACCGCGCTCAAGAAAACGCTTGGCCTGCAGCGACTGGTCCTCTGCAACGACTTCGCCGCGATCGCTTGGGGTTTACCTCAGCTCGGCCCAACCGACCTGCACCGTGTCGGCGGCGGCAAAATGGTGCGGCGCGCGACGCTGGCGGCGCTCGGTCCGGGCTCGGGATTCGGCGTATCGGCCGTCGTGCCCGCAGCCGAGGGTTGGGCCGTGGTCACGGGCGAAGGCGGCCATGTCTCGATGCCCGCGCTCACCCGCGAGGAACAAGATGTCGTCGCGCTGCTGCGCGAGCGCTTCGGACACTGCTCAGCCGAGCGCCTGCTGTCAGGTCCAGGGCTCGTGAATCTGTATGTCACACTCGCAGAGATCGCCGGCCGCGGTCGACCCACGGTCACGGCCGAAGATGTCACGAAACTCGCCAAACAAAGCGAGCCGCTCGCACGCAAGACGCTCAGCATGTTCTTCGCAATGCTTGGCACGGTAGCCGGCGACATCGCGCTGACGTTGGGCGCGCGCGGCGGCGTCTACATCGCCGGGGGCATCGTGCCGCGGCTCGTAGACGCGCTGGATAGATCGGAGTTCCGCGCGCGGTTCGAGGCGAAGGGCCGTTATCGCGATTATCTCGCGCCAATCCCGACCTACGTGATCACCGCCACGATGCCGGCGTTTCGCGGCCTCAAGCACTTGCTCGGCTATCGCTGAAGGGACAGCTGCTAGCGCTCGGCCTCCTCGATGCGTTTGCGTTGCTCCGCGGCCTGATCGTCGACGGTCTGCTGCACGCCCTCGGCTCTGTCGATCGTGCTCGTGAGCGGATCGAACACCGTCGGACGTGGTGCAGCCGGCTCCGCAGGCGGAGACTCACCACACGCGGCTAGCGCGATTACGACGGCTGACAAGAACCAGACTCTCGGTCGCATTGCAGGTCTCCTGACGGGACGTTACGCCGCGAATCTAGCACCGCCCCTTTGGAAAAACCGAGACACAAGCCACCTGCCGGGCGGTATCGGCATTCCACGTGCGCTGCGGGCAGGTGTATTCTCGACCGATGAGTACAAGAACCAATTCGCCCTTAGGCAGGGTACTCGCTCGACTCGTGACGATCGAACCACACGAAGTCGGCGCAGTCGTCGCTGCGTTCCTGCTGTTCTTCTTCATGTGGGCCGGATATTTCTCCGTGCGTCCCGTACGCGAAACCGTGGCCACTCTGCTTGGCCGCGATCAGGTCGCCGACCTCTGGCTGTACACCGGCGCCTTCTCGATCCTGCTGATTCCGCTCTATGGCGCCGTGGTCGGACGCTTCCGACGCAGCACTTTCCTGCCCTGGACGTACGGCATCGTCGCCGCGGTGATGGCCCTCGTCGGCATCTGGTTCAGCACCGCCGAATTCAATCCGCTGCTCGGCAAGTCGTTCTACGTATTCATCAGCGTCGTGAATCTGTTTCTGATCTCGATGTTCTGGAGCTTCCTGCTCGAGATCTTCGACAAGGGTCAAACGAAGCGCCTGTTCGGCGTGATCGCTGCGGGCGGTAGCGCCGGCGCGCTGACCGGCCCCCTCGTCGCCGACATCACCGTCAGCTCCATCGGGGAGAGCGGCGTGCTGTTCGTCAGCGCCGTGATGTTCATCGTGGCGATCGTTTGCCAACGCGTGCTGCTGCGCATTTGGTCGGATCGGCCGGTCACCGCCGCATCCGCCGCGAACGAGGACAAACCGATCGGCGGCACTTGGTTCGCAGGCATTGCGCTGATCCTGCGATCGCCGTACTTGCTCGGCATTGCACTATTCATCGTCGGCGTGTCAGCCGTGAGCACGCTGCTCTATTTCGAGCAGCTGCGCATCGTGGCGGAGACCTTCCCGGACCCGACCGAGCGGACGCGCATATTCGCGCGCATCGACTGGATCGTGCAGAGCCTGACGGTGCTCTCGCAGGTGTTCCTAACGGGGCGAATCGCGAAGTACTTCGGCGTCACGGCGCTGCTCACTGCGGTTCCGATCGTGATGATCTTGGGCTTCCTGGCGCTCGCGGGATCGACGAGCTTCGTGTTGTTCGCGATCGTCTTCATCATGCGTCGGGCCGGCGAATACTCGTTCGTGCGACCGGGCCGCGAGATGCTCTGGAGCCCGCTCGACAAAGAAACCAAATACAAAGCGAAGAACACGATCGACGTGCCCGTTTACCGCGTGGCCGACTACTTCGGCGGGCAAGCCACCGTCGCGCTCGGCGCAGTCGGCATCACAGCGGGCGGAATGATGCTCGTCGGCGCCGTTGTCGCCGGCGCCTGGGGCTTGGTGGGCTGGTGGTTAGGCAAGAAATTCGAGGGTAGCACCACTGCGCAGCAGCGCGGGGTCGGAGCGGTCGCCGAGCAATCGGGTTGACGACGCCCCAGGGACGTGCGAGATCCTTGGGTGATGCGTGCTTACGGTTTCTTCTTAGGCACCGAGGGCTTGTAGGAGCCCTCCTTCACAGCGGCCTTAGGTCGAGCCTTGCGGTTAACAACCGCCCGTCGCGGCAGCCACCGTCGGTGCGGTGTCGGCGGAAGCCGGCGGCACGTACCTGACGAAGCAGTTGGCGATCGTTGCGCCCGACGACGACTGTTTGGTGAACAAGGCCGTACTGCTCGTGGTCGTCAGAGAGAAACCCATGTACTCGACGAGCGTCGAAGCGATGCTGGCGGCGTCTGGATACCCGTTCGTCATCGTGATTGGCTCGCCTTCCATCGTCAGCGTGGTGCTCGCTGGATCGCCCTGCGCCAGCCACAACGCATGCGACAAAGCCGCTCCGGAGCGAATGCTGCCGGCGAGTGCTTGCGTCGATGCGAGGCGCGCTTGAGCTTCGAGCGCCGAAAACCGCGGCACGGCAAACGCGGCGATAATGCCGAGAATGGTGATCACCACCACGAGCTCGACGAGATTGAAGCCGCCCTCGCTGATCTTCCTGTTCATCCGCAACCTTCCTCTGGTAACCACTAGGGGCGATGCATCAACTCACGCTATCTGGCGAAGATCCTATTGCTAGGACGCCTTGGCGAAGCGCGCGGGCAGACGAACCACCTCTTACTCACGCAGCGGCATTAAACTTAATCCCCCTGATGAACAGCGCGATGAGAAACGGGTCGCAGTTCCTCCCGCTCCACGTGGAGCCGAAGAGCAAAGTGCGACTTGCGTCAAATACGCGCACGGCCAAAGGCCGCCCGTCCGCCGAACACGGCAGCAACCCGCCGCCATGAAGCGAGCCCCAAGCTGGGAATTCTGGATCGATCGCGGCGGCACGTTCACCGACATCGTCGCGCGCTCGCCGCACGGCGAGCTGCACACATTGAAGCTGCTGTCGGAGAACCCGGGACAGTACGCGGACGCCGCCGTCGCCGGCTTAGAGCGGTTGCTGGCGAACGCGCCAGCTGCAGAACGCCGGATCGGCGTCGTAAAAATGGGCACCACGGTGGCGACCAACGCGTTGCTCGAGCGGCGCGGGGAGCCGACCGTGCTCGTCATTACAGCGGGACTCGAGGATGCCCTGCGAATTGGCGGACAGCAGCGGCCCGACATCTTTGCGCTGTCGATCGACTTGCCCGAGATGCTCTACCGACACGTGATCGGCGCCGAGGAGCGGATCTCGGCGGACGGCGAGGTGTTGACCCCGCTGAACAGCGCGCGGCTCGAGCACGATCTCGCCGCTGCGTTCGCCGCCGGACTGCGCAGCGTGGCCATCGTATTGCTGCACGCCTATCGGTTCCCGCAGCACGAAGCCGAGGCCGCGCGTATCGCGCGCGTCGTGGGCTTCACCCAGGTCTCCGTCTCGCATGCGGTGAGCCCCTTGCCGAAGATCATCGCCCGCGGCGACACCACGCTCGTCGATGCGTACCTCTCGCCCGTGCTGGAGCGTTATGTCGCCAGTGTGCGGCGCGGCCTCGACGCGGCACTCGGCGACCCGCCGCTGCTGTTCATGCAGAGCCACGGCGGGCTCGCGGCTGCGGCGCATTTCCACGGCAAAGACAGTCTGCTCTCGGGGCCCGCTGGCGGCGTCGTCGGCATGGTGCATGCGGCGCGGGCCGTCGGTAGCGGCGCAGTCATAGGCTTCGACATGGGCGGCACGTCGACGGACGTCGCGTTGTTCGCAGGGGAGCTCGAGCGCACCACGGACGTCGTAATCGCCGGCGTGCGCGTCAGCGCGCCGATGCTGCGAATCCAAACCGTGGCGGCCGGCGGCGGCTCGATCTTAAGGTTTGCGAACGGCAGACTGCAGGTGGGACCGCAGTCAGCCGGCGCTTTTCCTGGGCCGGCCTGTTATCGCCATGGCGGACCAGCGACGGTAACCGACGCCAACCTGCTGCTCGGGCGCATTCAGCCGGATTTCTTCCCGCGTGTGGTCGGCCCGAGCGGCAACGAGCCGCTCGACCCCGCCGCCACGGCGGCCGCGTTCGCCACGCTGGCCGGACAGCTCGCGGCCGCGACTGGTGAGCGGCGTGGCGCCGACGAGCTCGCCGCGGGCTATTTGCGCATCGCCGTCGAGCGCATGGCCAATGCCATCAAGCAGATCTCCGTGCAGCGGGGTCACGACGTGACGCGTTTCACGCTGTGCTGTTTCGGCGGTGCCGGCGGCCAACATGCCGCCCGAGTGGCAGAGTCGCTGGGCGTACGCACCGTGTTGATTCACCCGCTGGCGGGCGTGCTCTCTGCCTATGGCATCGGCGTCGCCGATCTGCGCGTGGTGCGTCAGCGCAGCATCGAGGCTCGTTTCGCCGCCGACGTGTTGCCACTGCTCGCGGCCGAGTTCGAAGCCCTGACGGCCGCGGCACTTGCCGAATTGCGGGCCCAGGGCGCCGACGCACATCGCGCCCGCTGCGAGCGCCGCGCGCGACTGAAAGTCGCGGGTACTGATGCGAGCCTCGTCGTCGACTGGCCGCCCGGGCGCGAGCTCGACGACGTGCGCCGCGCCTTCGACGACTCCCACGCTCGGCACTTCGGTTTCCGTGCCGTCGAGGCGAGCGCATTGATCGTCGAAGCCATCGAGCTCGAAGCAATCTTGCCTGGAGCCGACGAGCTCGCCGCGGTTGCGCCGTTGGCGCTAGCCGACGGTACACCGCAGCCGTTGACCGTGCGGCGCGTCTGGTGCGGTGACGGTTGGCGCGATACGCTCATCTACGACCGCGCTGCGCTAGGCGTCGGCGCGACGCTCACGGGCCCGGCGCTGATCATCGAAGCGCATGCCACCACGGTGGTCGAACCCGACTGGCGCGCCACCGTGCACACGAGCGGTAGCCTGTTGCTCCATCACGAAAGCCGTACCAAGCGCCGCGAGTCGCTCCAGGCGCGAGCCGATCCGATCATGCTCGAGGTCTTCAATAATCTGTTCATGCACGTGGCCGAGGAAATGGGCATCGTGCTCGAGCACACGGCGCACTCGGTCAACATCAAGGAGCGGCTCGACTTCTCGTGCGCGGTGTTCGCGGCGAACGGCTCGTTGATCGCCAATGCACCGCACATCCCCGTGCATTTGGGATCGATGGGCGACAGCGTCGAGAGCATTCTGCGCACGCACCGACTCGCCCCCGGCGACGCATACTGCCTCAACACCCCCTACAACGGTGGCACCCACCTCCCCGATCTGACGGTCGTGACGCCAGTCTTCGACGCACGCGGCCGCGCACTGCGTTACCTCGTGGCGAGCCGCGCGCATCACGCCGACATCGGCGGCAGCACACCGGGCTCGATGCCGCCCGGAAGTCGCACCATCGCCGAGGAGGGCGTACTACTCGACGGCGTGCGCATCGTTGCGGGCGGCGAGTTCCTCGAAGCCGAAGTGCGCCGGCTTCTCGCGGCAGGTCCTTATCCGGCACGCAATCCCGACCAGAACGTTGCCGATCTCAAAGCCCAGCTCGCAGCCAACACGCGCGGTGTAGCGGAGCTCGAGCAGCTCGTGGCGCGGTTCGGGCTGCGCACGGTGCAACGCTACATGCGGCACGTACAGCGCAACGCCGCCGACTGCGTCCGAGCCGCGCTCGAGCGACTCCGCGACGGTCGCTTCAGCGTGGAGCTCGACGGCGGTGAGCGAATCGCGGTCAGCGTTGCCATCGACCGCACGGCCCACCGCGCAACGATCGACTTCAGCGGTACTTCGCCCGCGAGCGGCGGCAATTTCAACGCACCGACCTCAATCGTTCGCGCGGCCGTGCTGTACGTCTTCCGGACGTTGGTACGTGAGAGCATTCCGCTCAACGCGGGCTGTCTCGAGCCACTCGAGATTCGCGTCCCGCCACGCTGCCTGCTCTCTCCCGAGTACCCCGCCGCCGTCGTCGCCGGCAACGTCGAGACTTCCCAGTGCATCACCGACGCATTGCTGGCGGCGCTCGACGCATGCGGCCGCGCACAGGGCACGATGAACAACTTCACGTTCGGCAACGCGCGGCATCAGTACTACGAGACGCTGTGCGGTGGCGCGGGCGCCGGGCCGACGTTCGATGGTGCGAGCGCCGTGCACACGCACATGACGAACTCGCGGCTCACGGACCCCGAGGTGCTCGAGCAACGCTATCCGGTGCGCTTGCGGCGATTCGCGATTCGTCGCGGCTCGGGCGGGCGTGGCCACCATCGCGGCGGCGACGGCATCCTGCGCGACCTCGAGTTCCTCGAGCCGATGCAGGCGGCGATCCTGTCGAACCGGCGCCGCGTTCCACCGTTCGGCCTGCACGGCGGCGAGCCCGGTCTCTGCGGCCGCAACTACGTTTTGCGCGCCGACGGCCGCGTCGAAGATCTCTCCGCCACGGCCACCGTCGACATCGCCGCCGGCGACCGCTTCGTCATCGAAACCCCGGGCGGTGGCGGTTACGGCCCTCCCGACGCGCTGCCGCCATCTCAGGAGCTGTGACGCGCGATCGCAGCCGTGCCGTGTGCGTGCGACGGCCCTTTCGGGACCGCTGCAAGTACATCCCTGTAAGCTGCGTCGGCGACGTCCTGTCGCCGACGCTCCCGAAAGGGCCGTCGCACGCACACGGCACTCTCAGACTTCGGTAGCGCTGGGACGCGCGTCGTGCGCGCGATCGCGCCAGCGCAAAAGCCCGAAAGGGATCTCTCGCGCCGACGTCACGTTTGGCACCACACCCAAATACGGGCTCGCCGCACCAAGCGCAACAGCTGCAACGGGCGGCAGCAAGGATCAGCCGAGGTGGCGCTCGGCGTCGCGGACAGGCACGACTTCGGTGGTGAGCGTCGAGGCGTGGTAGCGGAAGTCGTAGGCGAGGAACTCGTTCGGCGCGCGCGGCGCAAAACCGACGCGCAGCGTAGTCGTGACGTCGCGACTCGCGACATCGGTGCTCGTCGGCACGCGCGTCGCGCTCGTGCGCACGAAAAAGGCTTGTTCCGGGTTGGCGCCCGTCAGTGCGCCGCGCTGCTTTAGCCGCGACAGGAAGATCCACACCTGTCGCTCGAGATCTGCGACGAGCTCATCCGTCCGTTTCGCTGTGAGTACCCAGCGTGTGGACCGCTCGATCGAGCGCACGACGAATGCCGCGAGACGGCTGACCTCGAGACGCTGCCAAAGCGTATCGACAGCCGTCGCTCCGGCAAAGCTCACGTTACCCTGCAGCGCAGCGACGCCAGGCTGGAGCCGCACGAACGTGTTGACACCCATGCGCTGTAAGGCGGCCGCCTGCTTCTGCCCAACCTCGACGAGCGGCGCGAGACTGCCTTTGAGCGTGGCATCCGGCGCCGGCATGCGGTGCCACACGCCACTGCGGTCGCAGCGCGCCAGCATCCCCGCCACGACGCCACAGGCGGGCATACCGGCCCTATAGCGGCCGAGGTCACCGCGCGGCCGCACTCGCGGGAAATAGGTGACGGCATGGGGACTCACCTGGCCCGACGCACGCAGCCACAGCACGGCGGAATCGACCGTCGCCCAAGACCATGGCGGGTCCCAAAGCAATAATGCGCGGCGGCGCGCGCAGTAGCGCGTCGCCGCCACGAAACTCGTGATGCCGAGATCGCGGCCGGGTGGCGACGGAATGCAGATCAAGTCGATGGGCTCGCAACGATCGAGCGCAAACAAGCCCGTGCCCTCGGTGTTCGAGCCGATGATGTCGTAGTCGGTGAGCTCTTCGCCGTCGGTGCCGGCGCTGCTAGTGCCGACGTATGGAATCGGTTGGCCTGGCTGGACCGGGCGCGTGGCGTCGGGACGATAAGCTGGTAACGGACCCACGAGCCTCACGAGCTCGGAGTCGTGCAGCGCGTCGACGACGAAGCGCTCGTCGGTGGGATCCATCGACAGCGCCTCGAACAATTCCTGATCGTCAACGAGCTGCGAGCCGGGCCTGCTCAGACGTTGAACGACGAGGTTGAACTTGTCGGGCGCACGCTCGACGCGGTCGTAGTCGACCGACACGCGCAAGAACTCGCGACTCCCGGGCTGGCGAGCCTGCAAGCGCATCCGCTCGCGCCCTGCGGGCACGTCGATCGTCGCTCGTGTGGCCCGGTTGACCGCACGGACCACGACGGCTGACTCCCCGCCGTGCAAGAAAAAATGTTGCACTGCAAAGGAGACGAAACTGAAGGTGCTGTGCCCGCCGAAGACGCGACGGTAGTCGTCGAAGCTCTTGACGGCGATCGGCTCATTCATCGGTCCACGCTCGGTGCGACCGATGAAGGCAACGATAGTGGGTGCGACTATCGGTATGACTTCCTCACCGTCGGCCCCAGCGGAAACGAAGTCGAGTGGTTCGGACGCCATTCTGCCCGCAGCTGGAAAAAACTCATGATAGCCGGCGGCGATGCTGCTTGCAGCATCGCCGTGTCAGGCGGGCCTCATGAACGCGCGCGGCGGCGTTCGCGCAAAAACCAGCGAATCAACACCACGCCGGCGATAAACCCGCCCACATGCGCGAGGAACGCTACGCCACCGGCTCCCGACTCCACGGCCAATGAGCTCAGTAGCTGGCCGCCGAACCACAAACCGAGGACCACGAGGGCCGGCACTCTCACCGTATAGAAGACAATGAGTAGCGGCACCACGACGAGCACGTTGGCCCGCGGATAGAGCACGACATAAGCGCCGAGGATGCCGGAAACGGCGCCGCTGGCACCGATCATCGGGATCGTAGAGCGCGTGTCGGACAGCGCCTGAGCGAGCGCGGCAACCGCGCCGCAGACCAGATAGAAAACGACGAACCGGCCGTGGCCCACACGATCCTCGACGTTATCGCCGAAGATCCACAGGTACAGCATGTTGCCCGCTAGGTGCAAAAAGCCGCCATGCAGGAACATCGACGTGAAGATTGTGGCACCGGGCGGCACCCACTGCGCGCCATCGAACGTGGCGTAGCCGAACAGCAGCGCCGGCATGAAACCGAGCAGATAGACCGCGGCCTGTGCGGACTCCGCGGGCAAGGACAACTGCCAGAGGTACACGGCCGCCGACAGGACGATCAACGCGATCGTTACGACCGGTATGCCGCGAGTCGGGTTGTCGTCGCGCAGCGGGATCACGGGGCAGCGCTATCATGCCGCGCGCCGGGCGCGCGGTTAACGGCCGGACGCCACCGCATCGGCGGCGGATTCGCTAACGCCGGCGGCCTGCTCCGCAGGCGTGGCGGGCACGGTGTTCTCAACGATCCGCGCGGCCGCGAGGTACTGCTCGAGCGAGCGGCTGCCGCGTAGCACCGGCAACGGGATGCCACGTTGCCCTGCCACGATCGTCCGCACGGCGGCGGGATCGATCTGCACGGCCGCGGCCGCGTCGCCGGCACGCTCGAGCGCGCGGTCGAGCGCCGTATTGGCCTCCGCGACGAGGTCGTGCTGCTCCTCTGCGAGCGGTGGATGCACTTCTAGAAAGAGCTGGCCATCGCGCCAGCCTGCCAGGACCGGCTGATTGACCATGCGCACGGTCGTACCTTTCGCGACGCGCTCAAACAGCACTTCGATGTCTTCGGGATAGAGCCGAATGCAGCCATGGCTCGAGCGCATACCCACACCCGCGGGCTTATTGGTGCCGTGAATGAGGTAGCCGGGAATCGACAGGGCCATGGCGAACTTGCCGAGCGGGTTGTCGGGTCCCGGCTGCACCACGCTTGGCAATGGATCGCCGCGGTCGGCGTGCTCCTTGCGCACCGAGGCCGGCACGTACCAGACGGGGTCGCGGGCCTTTTGCGTGACCTTGGCTTCGCCCAGAGGCGTGGCCCAGCCTTCGGCACCAATGCCTATCGGGTGACTCGTGACTGAAAGCTGTTCAAGGGCAGGATCGGTCGGCGACTTTGCGGTCGTATAGTAAAAGAGGCGCATGGCCGGAACGTTGATGACGATGCCTGAGCGCGGCGCATCCGGCAGCAGTGTGGCCGTCGGCAGATAGATCGGTGTGCCCTCGCCCGGTAGCCACTGATCGACGCCCGGATTGGCGCGCCGCATCTCTTCGTAGCCGAGGTTGTATTGGCGGCCGATGGCGGAGAAGGTGTTCTCGTGGCGGGCAAACAGCACCTGCGTTTCGCCGATCAACTCCTGGTCGGCCGAGCTCAGCGCGACACGCCGAGTCTCCAGGGCCGCAAGGCGCGGGGCGCTCGGATCGGGCCGTGTGGGCGCCACGGCAACCGGCGCGTCCGGTGCTCCCGTAGGCATGAAAATACAACCGCCGAGGTGCACGGCCAGCACGCTGAACACGAGCTGGCGAACGACGGAACCCAAAGCCGAGCGTCGGTAGGCTGACATCGGACCGCAGTATACATAACCGCCTCAGCGCGTACTCGCGCCATGCGTCGCTGTCGCGATCCGCTCAGCGAGCACTCGCGTTCAGATAGCGGGCGCCGGTAGGCCGGCATGGCGAGACTGCCAAGACGCCTACTGCGACAAGAGGCTCTCGGCGCTGCCTAGCACTCGCTCGGACCAGGTACGCCGGCGCTTGTAGGCGACGTGATAGAGATCGCGCTCTCGTGCAGCCTCGAGTAGAAAATCATCGCTCGTGCGCAGCTCATCGACGAGCTTGAGGTCGAGCGCACGAATGCCGTACCAGTGCTCGCCCGTAGCCACACGCTCCAAGTCCACCTGCGGCCGGTGTTCACGAATCTGGCTCTTGAACAGCTCGTGCACATCGGCGAGCTCTTGCTGCAACTTCTCGCGGCCCTCCGGGGTGTTCTTGCCGAACATCGTGAGCGTGCGCTTGTAACGGCCGGCCGTCACTTGCTCGAAATCGATTCCTTTCTCTTCGAGCAGGCGGTGGAAATTCGGCAACTGCGCGAGCACGCCGATCGAGCCGACGATCGCAAACGGCGCCGCGATCAGACGGTCGGCCACGCAAGCCATCAGATAGCCGCCGCTCGCGGCCACCTTGTCCACCGCCACGACCAACCGGAGCCCGCGTTGCTTCAACCGCAACAACTGCGAGGCGGCGAAGCCGTGCTCGTGGACCGTGCCACCGGGGTTCTCGAGGCGCAGCACAACCTGATCGTCGGGCCGCGCCACGCGCAGCACTGCCGACACTTCCTCGCGTAGTGACGCCGCTGCGTTGGCGCGCAGATCGCCCTTGAAATCGAGCACGAACGTGCGTGGCTGCGGGTGGTCCTGTTTGGCGCGGGCACGCTCGTCGACCTTGCGCTGTTTCTGCCGCGCCTTGGCCTCCTTCTTGAATCGCCCCTTGCCGTCGACGACGCGCCTGAGCTCGTCGGCCGAATCCTCGAAGCGACGGTTTAGGTGCTCGACGACGAGACCATCGGCGCGACTGCCACGGCGGCTGGCGACGACCAGGACGATGATGACGATGAGCAGCACCACGAACGTCGCGAGTTGCGCCAGAAACAAGCCATAGGCGGCGAGAAACTCGCTCACTCGCTCGTGAGCCCCACGTTGTTCTTCTCGAACACGCGATCGGCGCGGTAGCTCGAGCGAACGAGCGGCCCGGCCACAACCTCCATGAAGCCCTTCCCAAGCCCCCACTGCCGGTAGGCGTCGAACTCTTCCGGCGTCACGTAACGGTCCACGGGCAGATGATTGACCGTAGGACGCAGGTACTGACCGAACGTGACGATGTCCACGCCGGCCGCCTTCAGGTCATCGAGCGCTGCCAAGATCTCGTCCTCGGTTTCGCCGAGACCGAGCATGAGACTCGATTTGGTCAACACCTCGGGTCGATGCCGCTTCGCGTGCGCGAGCACGGCGAGTGTCTGGTTGTAGCCGGCACGCGCGTCGCGGACACGGTGCGTCAAGCGGCGCACCGTTTCCAGATTCTGCGCGAACACGTCGAGGCCGGAATCAACCACGGTAGCTACGTCGGCGAGGTTACCGGAAAAGTCGGGCGTCAACGCCTCCACCGCAGTGTCCGGGCACACGGCCTTGATCGCCCGGATGCAGTCGGCATAGTGACGCGCACCGCCGTCGGCAAGATCGTCGCGGTCCACGGAAGTGAGCACCACATACTTGAGGTTCATGAGCTGCACGGTGCGCGCAGCGTTTTGCACCTCCTCGGGATCGAGCCAACCGTGCGGATTGCCGGTGTCAACCGCGCAGAACTGGCACGCCCGCGTGCAAACGCGCCCCATCAGCATCAACGTAGCGGTGCCGTTATTCCAACACTCGCCGATGTTCGGGCAGATCGATTCCTCGCAGACCGTCGCAAGCCGGTGCGCACGCACCGTGTCACGCAGCTGCTCGAAACGCTCGCCGCTCGGCAGGCGCGCTTTCAACCACGACGGCTTGGGCTCGCGCGGCGCTCGCTGTCGATCGTCGCGCGCCTTGACCCCGTTCTTGATCGCCGCGAAACCTTGCTCGGTTTGATACTTGGATCCGGTGGTGACGACGCGGATGCCGCGAAATTCGTTCATCGTGCCTGCTAAAATCGCGAACGCAACGGCGCGAGTATCGCACGTTTGCAAACAGGGTGTTATGGGCCGCTACCGTCCGCCGCCGCCGAAGAGCGCGAAGTACATTACGCCGGAAGGTGCTGCGGCGCTGCGCCGCGAGCTCAACGAGCTGTGGCGCGTGAAACGGCCGGCCGTGACCCGAGCGGTGAGCGAAGCCGCCGCACAAGGCGATCGATCGGAGAATGCCGAGTACATCTACGGCAAGAAACAACTCGCGGAGATCGATCGACGCGTGCGATTCCTACGCAAGCGCCTGACGGGAATCCACGTCGTCGATCAGGCGCCGAGCGATACGAGCAAGGTGTTCTTCGGTGCGTGGTTCGAGTTGCGCGACTCCTCCGGGGAGTGCAAGCAGTACCGACTCGTCGGTCCAGACGAGTTCGATTTCGCCCCCGAATACATCAGCGTCGATTCGCCGCTCGGCAAGGCCGTGCTCGGCAAGGCAGTGACCGCAGCGGTGACGGTCCCTACTCCCGACGGCGAGCGTAGCTATGAGCTCGTGGGTATCCGCTACCGATGACCGGCCGAGAGTCGTAGGAAAAAAAAACGCCCGGCACTAGGCCGGGCGAATCACAGGGGGAAAGCGGTTGCTATTGCAGTCGCGCCCAATTGATCAAACGGACTTCATTGGACCGCAAGTCGAAATTTCGTGCCAGCAGCGCCTCGATCTCTTTCGTCTCGTAGCGCAGCTCGGTCGGTTGATTCACTTCCACCACTCCGCTGAACTCTTGATCGGTGCCTTCTGCGGCCTCGCCCGTCAAAACGAAGTGCGTGTAATACTTAACGCCCATGGTGGAAAAGTGTAGGCGGCGTCTCTGCAAACGTCTGTGATTGGCTCCACAGTTTGTCGGCGGCCGCTAGAAACGGCACGCAACAAAACTCGTGCGTCTGCGGTTAAATGCCCCGCCGTTACGCGCCCCTTGACATATTTTCTGGGCAGCATATAGAGAACCTTTCGCCATGGCGGAGCTCGCTCGCATGATTCGCACCCGAACCCGTTTGGCATTCGTTGTCCTGGTCACCCTGTTGATCGGCGGCGTAGCGGACGCCCAACAAGATCTCCGCGCTAGGCTGTTCGCCGACGCCGATCGAGCCCTCGAAACCGCGCGAGCGGCCGACGCCGAGTTGCTGGCGCCGGCCACCTTCGGTCGCGGCATGGAAATCTACACGACCGCGGAGAGCGACCTCACCCGCGGCCGCAATATCGAACGCATTCGCAGCGAGCTCGACACCGCCGCGAGTGCATTCAGGGATGCCGCCAACGCAGCAGAGATCGCCAACGTCACGCTGGCCGCCGTGCTCAAAACTCGCGCGGACGCGAGCAATGCCGACGCCGCGACATTTGCCACGCAGGTCTGGACTGAGGCGGCGGAGAGCTTCGACTCCGCGGCGCGGCGTCTCGAATCGGGAGACATTCGCGGCGCGCGCACTCGCGCCGACGAAGCGGAGGTTTTGTACCGCGACGCGGAGCTCACGGCCATCAAGGCGCAGTACCTGAGCCAGACACGAGCCCTGCTCGCCGAGGCCGAGCAGGCACGCGTGCCGCGGCTCGCACCGAGCACGTACGACAAGGCGCGCTCCTTGCTCGTGCAAGCGGAGCTCGAGCTCAACCAGAACCGCTACGACACCGATCTGCCGCGCAGCCTCGCGCAGCAGGCGAATTACGAAGCGCGCCATGCCATCTATCTCGCCGGCCTTATCGACATGCTGCGCGAGGCAGACCGCTCGCTCGAGGAAATCATTCTCGGCTACGAAGAGCCGCTCACGCAGATCAGCGCGGCGGCCGACAAGGCCGCGCAGCTCGACAAGGGTATCGAGCCCGTCGTTACCGAGCTCGTGGCCTATATCGAAGGCCTGCGCGAGCAGGCCGCTCAGGCCGAGCGCGACCTCGCCGACACACGCACACGGGTTGGCGAGCTCGAGGAAGAGATTCGCGATCTCGATGAGCGCCTCGGCGGCGTATCGCAGGAGCGCGTGGCGCTGGTCCAGCGACTCGAGGCCGAAGCGCGCATCCGCGAGCAGTTCACGTCGATCGAAAACATGTTCGCCCGCGACGAAGCGCGCGTCTCACGCGAGGGCAACCGCATCGTGATTCGCCTCGTGGGCCTCACGTTTCAGAGCGGTCAGGACGTGGTGCGGCCGGCCTACCGCGCCCTGCTCGACAAGCTGCGCCAGGCCACGGACGTATTTCCGCGATCGCAGGTCGTGATCGAAGGACACACCGATTCCTACGGCGGCGACGAGAACAATCTGGCGTTGTCGCGCCGGCGCGCCGAATCAGTCAGCGCTTATCTCAGCGGCGAGCTCGGCGTCGAGGCGTTTCGGATCAGCGCGGTCGGCTACGGCGAAACCCAGCCGATCGCCAACAACGACACGGCGCAGGGCCGCGAGCGCAATCGGCGCATCGACGTCATCATCGAGCCGCAACTCGAATCCGCTCAGCAATAGCACCCCTGCTCGGCCCGGCGTCGGAGGCGATCACGCTCACCGCAGCGTGCCGCCAGTGTCATGAGGGCGTTTCGAAAACGCCGCAAGTACGTCCCTGTAGGCTCGCGCGGCGCCATCCCTGGCGCCGAGCGTTTCGAAACGCCCTCATGACACCGACGACACGCGTCGACGTGGGCAGCGCCAGATCGCGCGACGCAAGCGCTCGCGCCAGCGATGCCGCATGCCAAGTTCGGCGTGCTCGCTTGCAGAGGGTCTCGCGGGAGCGTCGGCGACAGGGATGTCGCCGCCGCAGCCTCCATGGATGGATTTACGGCGGTCCCGCGAGACCCTCTGCAAGCGAGCGCGCGGAACTTCCACTTGAGCGACCAGCGTTAGGGCAGCCGTTCGAGCCAGTCGCCGATGACTTCGCCAACGGTGCGTTGGGCGAGGTAGCCGTAGGCTTCGTGCGCGTTCAAGCCCGTGCTGCCGCGAAAATAGTTGTCGAAGCCGACGAAGTCCTCGATCGAGTCGATGAGCTTGAGATCGAGCATCTCGTGGAAAACACGTTTTAGTCGCGGCTGCAGCGCCGTCGTGTCGCCGTTGGCCGTGAAGTTCGCCCAGCGGCGAACGTTGCACGGATAGCGTTCGGCGCCCTCAGCTTCCGCGCCGTGCAGCGAGCGCTGCACGAAATGCGTCGCGAGCGGGCTGCCTAGCGTGACGAGCAGCGATACTTCGTCGGCAGCACCGCGTTCGCGCGATAGCTCCCACAACGTGTCATAGGCAATGACCGATCCCAGGCTGTGACCGATCAGCAGCACTTGCTCACCGGCGCGCCAGGCCGCTTCGAGCCTGTTGCGCAGCACCGTTCGGACTGCGACGCCCATGCCGTCGCGGTTCTTCAAGTAGCGGCTCGCCTCGTGCATGAGCCGCCGCGTGTTGGGTCGCGCAAGACGCCGGCCGAATAGCGGCCACGCATCGCCGACGATGTGCGCCCAGCGTGTGAACCGCCGTGGCCACGACCGAAGCTCGCGCAGGTCCTCCGCACTCGGCTCCGACTGTACCAACAGCCGTTCGATGCCGGGTAGGTCGACGGTGACGTCGCGATGCGCGCCGTAGAATAGATAGGTCCACTCGACGAGCACGAACGCCTCGGGGTTCGCAGCGAGCCACACCGCTGCCGTCGGCCGCGCGCGAGTAAGCCCCGCGAGCACGACTCGCAACAGCTGCGGCCGGTACAGCTCCGGCGGCGGCTTCGGGTTCAAGCCCGGGACAAAGATGATGCGTGCGCGCTTCAATTCCCTAGGTCCCTGGGACCAGTCGCGCTCGCGCGGTATAGTCCGCAAGATTTTTCGCTGCCAACGACTGGCAAGGAGAATAGGTCGTGCGGTATCTGCATACAATGGTGCGAGTCAGCAACCTCGACGAGTCGCTGGACTTCTACTGCAACAAGCTAGGGCTCAAACAGATTCGTCGCGTCGATCACGAAACCGGGCGATTTACTCTCGTCTTCGTCGCCGCAGCGGGGCAAGAGGACTGCGCCATCGAGCTCACCTATAACTGGGATCCGGAGCAGTACACGGGCGGGCGAAATTTCGGCCACGTGGCCTACGAGGTCGACGACATTTATGCGCTGTGCCGTCGTCTCATGGACGCTGGTGTCACGATCAACCGGCCGCCGCGTGACGGCAAGATGGCCTTCATTCGCTCGCCAGACAACATCTCCGTCGAGCTATTGCAGAAAGGCGACGCGCTGCCCAAGAGCGAGCCATGGGCATCCATGCCGAATACGGGTGTCTGGTGAGCTAGCGCAGGTCGCGATAAATGACGCGGAAGTTGCCGGTCTCGATGCTCGAGTCGTCGGAGTCTTTGAACACCACGCGATTGCGACCTTCACGCTTACCCTGGTAGAGCGCTTCGTCGGCAGTCTGGATCACGCCCGCCATGCTGCGCGTCGAGGTCGCTCGAGCGAACGCAATACCAACGCTCACACTGACGTACTTCGCCGCCAGCGATTCGCCGTGCGGAATCGCAAGCTCGAGCACATCACGACGAATCTGCTCCGGCACGGCGCGCGCATACTCCTCGGGCGGACCGTACAGGACGAGCACGAACTCCTCGCCACCGTAACGCGCCGAGAAGTCGAACGGCCGTTTGGCGCCGCGCGCGATGCACTGCGCCACGCGTTTGAGGCAGTCGTCGCCCGCTTGATGTCCGTACAAATCGTTGAATATCTTGAAAAAATCGATGTCGACAAAGATGATTGCGACCGCCACGCCTTCGCGCCGCGATTGCCGCCAAATACGTTGGACGTAGTCGTCGAAGATCCGACGGTTGTACAGCCCGGTCATGCCGTCGCGTTCGGCTAGCTCGTTGAGCAGCCGGGTCTCGAGGAAGTTCGTGCGGACCGCGTACTCGAAGTTGTAGGCAGCGAGACCGCCGATCACAGCCGCACCGCTCAAGATCGCCGTGGTGTAGTACACCTCGTTGAACGACAAGCCCATGACGATGCCGATGACCAAATGCGCGCCGATGAGCACGGCACTCACGCCGATGGCGACCGTGAACAGCAGACCCAAGAACAGACAGCCGTAGAGCACCACGAGCACGAGGCCCGCCAACACGTAGGAGGCGCCGGCCAGCGCCGCAATGTGCGCGATATAGGTCACGACGATGCCGATGAGAGTGACGCCGACGGCTATGATCTCGGTGTAATAGCGCTGCGTCACGCGCAGCGAGCTCGCCACGCCCATGACGATGAGTAACGGGCACAGCACACCGAGGCGCAACGCGTTGAGCGCCTCGCCCGTGGGCGTGCCGAGCACTAAATCGATACACGTGATCACGAGGACGAGGATCAGCGCAATCAGTCCCGAGAGGCGTGCGCGCGGCAGATTCTGCGCGACGTAGAAGTCGCGAAACTCCTTTTCCAGCAAACCGGAAAAACGCAGCTTCTTGAAGCCCCGCTTGAGTTGGTCAGCGAACGGTGAGCCTTGGCCTTCGGGGTTGAGTTTGTTTAACTCCATATGCGCTGACGGTACTGCCGAATTTGCAAGAATGCCTGGCCAGCGAATAAATTTCCCCAATCTGGGTCACAGACGGGAGTACCGGTCAGCGATACAACGGCACTAGCGGCTCCCCGTGCGGGGGCACGGGCGGTTCCCCAATCTCTGCGAGCTCCGCGAGCACGGCGCGCAGGCCCTCACCGTCCCAGTCGCCCGGCACCGCCCCGTAGATCTGCGCTTCCAACGTCAGCACCTCACGGCCAATCGCGTCGGGAAGCACGGCCGCGAGGGCGCCTAGGCTGCGTGGCGGCGTCGGGGCGAAACTTGCCTCGGCGAACTTCAGCAACAGCCGCCGGGCGCCCGCGGTGTCACTCGTGGCACATGCGCTATCGAGCTCGCGCAGCAGCTTGCGCAGAGCCGGGCGCCGCTCTTTGGCGCTCGTCCGCGACCCCGCGGCCGCGGACCGTACGAAGCGGGAACGTGAGCGCCACCAGAGCAGCAGCGTGGCGAGCCAACCGAGAGCCATCGCCGCACTCACGAGGGGCCAAAAGCTTCGCACCGGCACCGCAACCGCCGCATCGCCTGCCTCCGGCGTCGCGGTGGCGGCAGGCGGCGTAGGCTCGTCGCTCGGTGTGATTTGCAGCGTGCGGGGCGCCAGCTCGGCCACCTCCCAGCGTTCCGTATCGATGTTCCACCACGGCAATTGCACGCCGCGGAGCGTCACCTCACCCGGCGCTTGTGCAATGACGGC
>Ga0208454_1000178_pt1 | contig 43967 bp, 57 predicted proteins | sample EasRivMeERMZT100_FD_187530 | JGI IMG/M metagenome (GOLD analysis project Ga0208454, IMG submission 187530) | Soil microbial communities from meander-bound floodplain in the East River, Colorado, USA - East River MetaG ERMZT100 (SPAdes) (version 2) | ecosystem: Environmental > Terrestrial > Soil...
GATAGCGAAAAAAATCCAATTGTAACAAAGGTGATCGACGCCATCGAATACACCGACGGGTATGTTAATTATTTCACCTTTAAAGGTGGTAAAACAAAATATCGCCTTTATGGCAGCGAAACGCAACCGCGCGTTTACGGCATGGGACGCGCGCAACGCGAATACAAAGTGATCCTTTAATCGGGATCCGGCGCCGGCAACACGGTAACGATGTTGATGATCGGCGCCATCCCTTCGCCACCTTCCAATTGGATCCGGTCGGCGGCGTAATGCCCTTGCATTTTGTTTTCCAAATCGATTGCCTTTACCCGGTCGGCGTGATCGGGTTTGCACATAACGCGTTGAATACCCGTTTTTGTTATCAACACTTTTTCCACTTCCAATTCACCCATGGCGATTTTTGCTAATATTTCGCGTTTTTCTTCGCGACTTAATGTACGACGGGTTTCGTACTTCACCACTTCATCAATTCGCGCCAAATCCGCCGTTTCGCGTGTGCGTTCCGTCATTTTCTGCACTAATAATTCGGCTTTAGCAACGTACCGGCGCATGGTTCGGGGTGCCACGCCCCAACTTTGGCCATACTTGGCCATGATATCGATATTACTTTGGCCGGCCAATAAGTCTAAGTAAACCAATTGAATACGCGGATCAATGTGTTTGGGTTTTGTCGATCGTGTCATACTTGGCCATTAATTATTGCTTTTACGGCGTCCATTAGTGCGTTTTGGCCACCTTGTTTTTTATCCAGTAACTTTAAAACAACCGTGTCGATCGTATTTTTGCACACCAATTTGTAAATTATAACCGGCTTCCGTTGTCCCTGTCGATCCAACCGGGCGTTGGCTTGTTGGTACAACTCTAAGTTCCATGTAAGTCCAAACCAAACGATTATGTTTCCGCCCATTTGAAGATTAAGGCCATGCCCGGCCGACGCGGGATGCGCAACCATTACCGGGATCTTCCCGGCGTTCCAATCGTCGATATCGGCGGTCGTTTTTAATTCTCTTGCGTCAAACTTCGCCATTATTCGCGCGCGATCGTGGATATAGTTGTAAAAAATCAAAACCGGTGCGCCGGCTTGTTCGATTATTTCGCCCAACGCTTCCAACTTCGTGTCGTGGATATGGTGAACGTTCCGGCCGCCATCGTACACCGCACCGTTGGAAAACTGTAATAGCTTTGTAACTAATGCCGCCGCGTTTAACGCCGTTATTTCCGTCCCGGCCATTGCCATCACTTGTTCGCGTTTAAACGCGTCGTATTGGGCTTGCACGGGCGCGTCCAAATCGATCACCATTTCATGTTCCATGCGTGCCGGTAATTGTAAATAGTCGGTTGCTTTCATTGATACGCAAATATCGGAAATCCGGTCGTAAATAACTTTTTCGGATCCATTGCGTGGTTTCCAGTTAAACACGCGAAACGCGTCGCGTTTATCGGGTGCCATGTAGGCTTCGCGAAATCCCGTTAATGTTGTCCCTAATCGCGCACCCTGATCCAGTAGGAACAATTGCGACCAAAGATCGCCAACGCCGTTTGGCGCCGGCGTGCCGGTAAGACCAACGATCCGCCGGATCTTCGGCCGCACCGTCCGTAATGCCCGGAAACGGCGCGCCGATGGCGATTTAAACGATGATAGTTCGTCGATAACGACCATATCGTACGGCCATTTGCTTCCATAGTGTTTAACCAACCATTCCACGTTTTCCCGGTTGATAATGTAAATATCGGCTTTGGCTTTTAAGGCCATTACGCGGCGATTTGGCGTCCCGGTGATAACGGACGTGGTAAGGTGTCGGACGTGCGGCCATTTGGCAATTTCGGCCGTCCATACGTTCAATGCAACGAATTTTGGCGCGATCACCAACACGCGGTCAATTTCAAACCGGTGATACATTAAACCGTCGATGGCCGTTAATGCCGCGATCGTCTTACCTAAACCCATTTCGACGAATAACCCGGCCGCCGGGTTTCGGATAATGTGATCAATGGCGTGGTGTTGATAGGGGTGCAATTTCATTTATAAACCTGTTTAAATCGAAATCATCTTTAATAATCCAAACCGTATGGCCGGTGGCTTCAAAAATTTTGTGCAATGCTTTTTGTAATGGCGACAAAATGCCGTGTTCCGTTTTCACTTCCACAAACCAAACGCGGCCGCCCATCAAACAAATCCGATCCGGGACGCCGGCGTTTCCGGGCGATACAAATTTTATACATTTCCCGCCCATTGCTTCAATACGCAAACGTAACCTTTTTTCCAACGTCTTTTCCATGGTATTTTTTTTTAGTTGTTGCCAATGTTGCCGATTGCCAATGTTTTCCTAAAAGATCCTAAAACCGTATTATAGAATATATATTGCTATTTATATCCTATAATCATTACTATTACTTTATTATAGAAAACATTGGCAACCATTGGCAACTATCTTTATAAATATTTGATTTCTATTTTTTTAACCCGTTGCCGACGTTACGGGATGGTATCGGCAACGATCGGCAACCATTGGCAAATAGTTGCCAATAACGGTTGCCAATCGTTGCCGATCACGTCCGCACGTAATACCGGGTAATTATATCACCTATCCGGGCTTTCCGATCTGCCATTTTCCAATCGCCCAAACCACGGATAATTTGCGCGATACGGCGCCCGTTTACGGTACTTAATTTATCTTTATCGCCGTCCAAACATTCGCGCCAAATTTCAAATCCCGTAACCTTATCGCGTGGCCGGACGCCCACGGGTTGATCCGGATCGCCGCGCAAATATGCCCGGCGGTCGTAAATATTCATATCTTCCCAACCTTCCGGCAACCACGTGTCCAAATACTTTTTAACCGGCTCCAACCACATATCCCGTTCGGTATGGTCGGATTGCACCACGCGCGCCATTTCTTCCACCGCCGGATCCAAATATGGCCGTTCGCCCATCCGCCATGCGGCCACGGCTTCCGCCCACAACCCGGCCACGTCCGCGTCCGTCATAGCAAATACCCGGTCGGCTGCCATTTCCACCCGCACCGGCCAAAACCGCCGTCCGCCGGTCTGATCTTGCATAAAATCGTCGTTGTTGGTGCTACCAATAAACACGCATTGGCGCGGAAATACGGCCACCTTGCGCCCGTACGCCGGCCGGTACTGATCGACCTGTTTGGATATAAAATGCTTAATTACTTCAATTTCCGCCCGTTTTAGCCCGGCAAGTTCCCCGATTTCCATAATCCAAACGCCTTGTATGTTTTCCATGCAATCTTTGCCGTCCAACCGTCCAAAGTTGTCCGAATACCATGCACCGCCCAACTTGTTTATAAATGTGCTTTTCCCGGCACCCTGCGCACCGACCAACACCAACACGTTATCGAATTTAATACCGGGTTCCATTATCCGGGCAACGGCGCCGATCATCGTTTTACGCGCGACCGCCCGTACGTACGCGTTATCCGCCGCCCCAAAGTAATCCACCAAAATCCCGTCCAAACGTTCCACGCCATCCCACGCCACCGCGTCCAAATATTCACGGACGGGATGGTACCGGTTTTCGTGTACGATGATCGCCATAGCGTCGGCCACCTTCGTTGGCGAAACAATGCCATAAACCTTTTCAATATGCCATCTTAACCCGGCGTCGTCGCGATCGGTGTAAACCCTTTCGTCCGTCCGATCGTCCCACGGCACCGCGCCGCGCACCATTTCGCGGGACGTGAAATCGTTTAACGCAAAACGGCCACCCAAACCCGGATCGCCGCGTAATATGATCAACAAATTTTCAATGGATCCAACCACCCGACCTTTGCGATCGACCGCCAAACCGCCCATCCAATCGGCGTCCACTTCCACGTCCGCAAACGCCGCACGTGCGCCGGCCAACACGTCCATTTTAACGTCCGGCAAACCGGCCGCAAAATCTACCATCGATAAATACGATGGCAACTTGCACGTCGGCGTGCCATCGGCCGCGCCGGCGTCCAACGATCCGAACTTGTGCAACCGCACTAAATCAAATGCGTTTCTATTTTGCCCACCGGCCGGATCCGTGCCGTGGTAAGATTTCACGTATTGGCCGTCGGGTAAAACGATCATCCCACCATGGGACGTGCCGCCCGAAAACGTGTACCGGCCGTCGCCGTTTAACGCATAAACGCCGTCCAAAAATTCCCCTATCGCCCGTGCGGGATCGTACACCCGGCAAAACGCGCCGACGATCCCGGTTTTTTGCCGTGGATCCGGTGCCACCGCGCCCGTGCCACGGTGCCGGGTTTCGCCCGGCGCCACCGGCCACGTGGCAACGTCCGTCCAATCCGCGTACCGTGCCAACACCCGGTCGGCGTCCATAGGTGCGCCATCCATCTTTTCAAAAACGTATTGGCCATCCTTTGGCATCGATGGCCAATACATTAAACGTTCCACTTCAAACGTGGTCGGATCAAAATAACCCATCCCGATATCGGCCGCCACCCGCCGGGCAATGGCTTCGTACTGATCGGCCGATACTTCGCGGTTAAGTGGAACAACCAACCGTAAACGTGGTTTTTCAGTCGTGTGTTTGTGTGTACTATACAACGCCATGGCACAATTATATTCCAGTTCCAACCGATCCCAAATATCCACGGGCGCGTAGTCCATATCCAAAGTAATCATCGATCGCGCCGGGACGGATCCACGCCGGCGGCGCCCACCTTCGACGCGTCCACCGACAAACCCGCCGACGTCCTTTATTTCAGCTTGTGCGGCCGCCGCCATCCCGGCGTACTGCGCCACCGTTTCGTCGGTTTTTTCGCATTTTTCTAATTTGCTCAAAAACTTTTCCCACGTAACAACCTTGTTTATCCACTTTGTTTCCTTCCGGTTTCGTCCCACGGAAATCGATAAATTGTCCATTGTTTATTTTTTATAGTATAATGTTTCAAAACTTTCCGCCCCTAAAACCAAACCCGGCGCCCATTCCACCCGCCCGGCCATTGCCCGATCCACCATCCCGGCCATTCCGGCTTCCACTTCCAAAACGATTTCATCGTGGACGTGCAAACAAATATCCCTATCGGCCAACGCCATCATTTTTTCGGCCAACACGTCGCGTGCGATGGCTTGCGTGATATTTTCGACCAATAGTCCACCGTATGCGGCCATCCGCGTCCATTGTTTGGTTGTTTGGTTTAGTCCTTCGTATGTTACTTGCATCCCACCAAACTTGCCCGGTGCCAACCGTGGGCGCCAATAGCACATTTCCCGTCCCGATGGCAACTTGCAAAACAAGATCCCGCGCCGTACCTGATACGCCACCCTTCCCACCTTAACAATGGATCCGGCGTTTTGCACCGCGACAATTGCCGCCCGTTCCACGTCCGCCCACAACGCCACGATCTTCCCGTTGGCCGCGCGCCACCGCGACACCAAACCGGGCAAATCTTCGTCCGGGATACCCATGGCCGCCGATCCCATCTTTAACAGCGCACCGGTGCCACCCTGATATCCCAATGCCAGTTCGGCGATCTTCCCTTTGGCGCGCATATCCCGATCGACCATCCCAACCGGCACCCGGAACATGGCGGCCGCCGACGCTTCGTAAATTTTCCCGTCGCCGGCAAAAACTTCCATCCGCCACGTTTCCCCGGCCAACCATGCGATTATCCGGGCTTCGATGGCGGCAAGATCCGAAACGAGTAAAACCCGACCCGGTCGTGGCACAAATGCCGTCCGGATTAGTTGCGACAAAACCGCCGGAACGTTTCCGTACATTAATTCTAATTGATCCAAATCACCATCCCGCACTAACCCGCGCGCCACGTCCAAATCCGCTAAATTGTTTTTGATTAAGTTTTGTACTTGTACATGGCGACCCGCCCAACGGCCGGTACGGTTGGCACCGTAGTATTGAAATAAACCGCGTATCCGTCCGTCCGACCCTGCACCGTTTAGCATGGCATAATATTTTTTGATACTACTTTTACTAATCCGTTGCCTTATTTCTAAAACCCGCCGCACCGCCGCACTATCGGCCGCCGCGATCATCGCCGGTATGTTGTCCTTTCGAAGATCCGGCACGTCCGCGCCCGTTTCCTTTTCCAACCACGCCCGTAATTGTGCCACGCTGTTTGGGTTCCGTAAACCCGTAATGGCCACGGCTTCCGAAATCATCCGCGCCGTATATTCGTCGTTGATCCGGATGGCATTTTTTACCAACACTAAATCCACCAACACGCCGCGCGCGTTTATGGTCTGATCCAAAGCGAATATGGGTTTTTCAAAATCGGGTACCGTGTAAAACGATATTGCGTCCCGTATGGCCGATTCTGTAATTACGTCCGTGCGGCAATAGTCGATAAACGCCGCCCATCGATCCGGCGCGTGGTGGGGTAAATTTCGCGTCCGTCCGCCATTGATTATGGTGGACGTACAAGGTACCGAAAAATACTTTATTAATGCCCGTCCGCGCGTGTCCTTTTTTGTTCCTAATTGTAACACTTGCGCAACTTTGTCCAACCCGAATGGTAAACCGAGCCGGGCGGCGTCGGCCATGGTGCAACGCCACTCCGCCGGATCCAAAACAAGGTCAAACCGGCGCGCCAAACAAACCATTTCGAATTGTGCATTGTACGCCGTTTTGATAATGGCCGGGTTGGTCAATGCGTGTATAAATTCGGCCACTTCCCTAAATGGCGCGTTGGCCATATCGATCATTTGCACCACGCCGTCGTCGTACCGGTACCCGATTAGCATTATTTCAAAATCCGGGCTTTCGCAATACTTGTAAACGCCGGCGGATTTAAGATCCACCGACGAATATGTTTCGATATCAATGTTTAATACGGTCATAATACCATTGTTTTAAAAATCGGTGCGCCCGGTGGGCGGACGCGCCATCGCCGCGCACCAATCGTTTTTTATATAATCCTTTTTCAACTGCCTGATCCAAATATTTTTTGCACTTGTAACAAGTTAATCCCGTGGCGCGCATGGCCGATTTTATCGAATAATCGTCCATGGGCTGCACACAAAATAAAAAGTCGTCTAAATTTTCGATTTTCATTTTACTAAATAAAAATATTCTACTTCGCCGCCAAACCATTCCTTTACCAAAACCCGGTCGGCGCGGAAATTTTCGGTAGTAACCGGCACGTGGCCGTATTGGTCGTATAAACCAAAGATATCCCGGCGTGCCATCTTGCCGTCGATTTCACCAACCCATGCGCCGCAACCGTACGCGTACATTCCGTTTAATGGGTGGTTTGGAAATTCCGGGAAAAAAAATTGGATCGCGCCACCCATTTTGGTTTTGGGTAACGCCACGATATATTCGACCAATCCCAAATTGGATTTGGTGTCGATAACGCGCCCGGTTTTATTACAGATAAAAACGCTATTGGCGTCCATCGTAAACGCGTCCCGGTATTCCACGCCATCGATAGTAACGTGCCAATGCACGCCGCCATCGGCTTTAAAGGATTTAAATGCAGCTTCGACCGTTTTTCCGTTTGCGAGTGTGTAAGTAGTATTCATTTGTTTGTTGTTTAGAAAACAAAGATACGGTATCGTAACCATACTTTCCAAATTTTGGGGAAATATTTTTTTTCACTTAAAAAAAAGGCCAACGTAGAAACGCCGGCCGTGTTTGTGTTTGGACAAGTTTAACGAACAAAAATTTTTAAATATCGTCGTCGTCGGCTTCCACTTCAACGTCTGCAAATGCGATGGCGGCTTGTTCCTTGCCACCGAGTGCCACGCCGTCGCGTACCTTCAACAAATTATTTAAACCGCACGCCACGCCCCGGTTGCCGTTTGTATTGAACGGGTAAAAGTTGATATCGGCCATGGCGTAACAACCCGAATATAATTTTGCTTTGTCGATCATTTCGTTTTTGTCGCGATCCAACACGCCCGGTTGTTGGTTGGACGTCGCATTGACAAAATAATTTCCGGCGTACACGGGATCGCCGGGTTTTTCAACGTCGCCGTCCCTTAGTGGTAATTTCAGCGTTGCCGGTTTTTTGCCGCCCCATTTCGGGATCCCGGCTTCGGTTGCCGCTTCGATGGCCGCATTGATTTTTTTAACGGTGGCTTTATCCGTTTTTGGGATCAATAGCGCGGCGGAATATTTTTTTTGTCCGCCATCCTGCATCGATGTTGGTTCCCATACGTGCAAATACGACAGTCGTACCGTTCCCGTGATCACTTTGGTTAAATTTTTTGTTTCCATTTGTTTTAAATTTTTAAACGTTTTTAAATGCCTGTTTCGCCCGATCGGCCGCGCCAAATGCGGCGCGTTTATCGCTAATCGGTACTAATACCGGTTTCCCGGCGGGTTTATGGACAAAATCGCCCAATATTTTTTCAAAATCATTTTTTCCCAATAATTTAGATATCTCCGTAATGCCGCGAAGTTTAACGACGTGGATTTCTTCAAGTGATAACCCGGCGGCCAACAACGCTTCCGTTACTTTTATTTCGTCGGTGTACGTGCGCACGCTGCGCCCTTCCACCAACTTCATTTGCGGCCACTGGACGCCATGGTTTATTGCCTGATCGTACGCGTAATCGGAAACCGCGCCGATCCAATCGATAAACGATTTTTCTTTTTGTAAGATCTTCGCGATTTCGTCCGGTGTAAGTAATGCCGGATCGGTAAACGCTTCCCGCACGGCTTCCATGTTGTAGGTGGCAAGTGCTTTGCATTTATGTTTAATCTTGCAAAACCCGCAATGGGATCCCGGTACGAAATCGCCGGCACCAACCGACGCGATCGCCGCCCGTGGGCGCAAAACGTTTTCCGCCCACTGCGTCAAATCAAAAATTGTCGTTTCGGCCGTGGATATACTATCCAAACGCGGTTGATAAATTGTCATTTTTACCGTGCGGATATTATACAAATGCCGCATTTCATCCCATGCACCCAACGCGTACAATTTTAGTTGGGCGTTATCGTCGGCAAACACCGGGACGCCCTTGCCGTACTTTAGATCGATAACGTGCAACACGCCATCGGCAACGATACGGATATCGACCGTGCCAAACCCGTCCGGCACCCAACGCGTTAAATCGACGCGATCTTCGGTAAACAGGGTGGCGCCCGTGTGCGAATTAAATTGCTCCAAAACGTACGTGGTAAACCCTTCGGCGTAATCCCACATTTCGCCCGTGTATAGATCGTCGGATTTTATTTCGTCAATGCGTTTAATAAATTGCTTTTTGGTGATCCCGCCGGTGCGTTCCAATATCATTATTTCGGCCAACCGGTGCGCCAACGTTCCTTCGTCGGCGTATTGCGACGTGGTGTATGGCTCCAACGCTTCAAGTTGGGCGGATGGCGTGCAAACCATCCACCGGTGCGCCGACGATGGCGATAAAATTGCGTGGCTCATTACAGGGTATTTATAAAGTTATAAAACGGCGTGAAATCGGCGGGTTGTAGATCTTGCAACGATGGATAATCGCGATCGGCCAACCACTTTTTTATCGCGTCCTTATGCCCGGCTTTCGATTTCGGGACGGCGATGGCGCGCAAACTTTCGATCGTGTGGACGGATCCATTGGTGGCGTCGGCTTTAATTAATGCGTCGATCAATTCGGTTTCCGTTGCCGTGTCCTTTCCTTCAAAAACTTTGGCGATCGTTTCGGCGTCGGCGAGTTGTTGCGCCGTTGGTTCCTTTTTCTTTTTCTTCGGTTCAAGTGCGCCCACGGCGATCAATTGTTTTTCCAAAACGGCGTCGGCCATGGCGGTTTTAACGGGATCCGGTTTAACGGCTTCGGGTTGGCTAACTAATGCGCGCAATGCGGCGAGCAACGCCGGCGTGGCGTCGATGGTAATTTTGATTTCCATTTTATTTAGATTGTTTTTTGATGATACGTTTTACTAAGTGCGGGTAATTGTGGGCGTACTTCCGGGCTAATTTTTGTTCACCTTCGCCGCGTGTCGTAATGCGTGCGTCCAACGGTACTTTGCGAAATTCATTTACGATGTGCGTAATGATTGGCGTTCCTTTCGATACTTGTAGCAATTTAAATACTTCCATTTTATTAGCGTTTTAGCGTTTGAGAAAACAAAAATAGTTTCTTTTTCGATACTTCCAAAAAAAATATCTATGTTTGTAAAAATATTTTTTAAATGAAACTTACAAGTAAACAATATGCCGCCATGCGCGGCATTTCGGACGCGGCGGTGCGCAAGGCAATTAAAATGGGACACAAATTACCGGGCGTGGTTCGGCGTGAAAAGTTTGGCCGGGCGCACGTGTTGATCGTGGACGCAAAATTAATACCTGAATCCAAACGCGCCGTATGATAACCGCCATTTGTGCCGTTTGTGCCACTTGTGCCACGCCGTTTGTATTTTTATTGATCGCTTATAAAAAGCCTAAACGGGTTGCGTCATACGCCACCTTTGGTAAGTAGTGCGCCCACGGCACCTTCCAAAATCCATGCGAGTACAAACGCAAGTAGTAACGAATCGACGTTACCGCGTTTAATAACGTACTCCAATAACAGGAAAAATAAAACAACAAGTAGTAATCGAATTATTGTTTGTCGCATGGCTTAAATTTTTTTGCCCTTCGTACTTGCACGTTTTATAATACCAAATTATAAATGCCGATACGATAATGGCGGTGATTAAATTACGCCCATCCCTTTTAGGTCTTAACGGTTTCACTACTCCCATCCGAATACGTTTTAACGGTGGTGGTTTCGGTGATAACGGACACGTCCACCAATACGCGCGCCGACGTTTCGGCCGGCGATACGGTAATGGTAACGTCGTCGGACGCCGTGGCACCCCGGTTATCGGTGGCCGTCAAACGGAAAACGGATTGGCCAACCATTAGTCCGCGCGCTTCGGCGACCGTGCCGTGCGGCGATCGTAACCATCCGGATCCGGAAACCTTATCCCACCGCGCCGTCTGCACGGCGCCGTCGGCATCGGTGGCCGATCCGGTTAAATTTGCTTTATTGTTGGGCAAAGTAATTTCGATATCTGCGCCGGCATCCACCACGGGTGGCACGTTTTCGCCGGGTTGTTCGCCCGATACGTTGAACGATCCCAAATCGTACGATCCATCGTCGGCGCGATCGTCGTTATATAACGGCATTGGTTCCCGGTACCCATTGGGATCCACCACGCGTACGGCCAACGAATAATCGCCCGGTGGCACCGATAGTGGAATTGAATCAACGGCGGCCACCGTTGCGGGTAACATTAAAAACGGTGTAAACTCCGATACCAACGTTTCGACGATTTGGCCGCCGCTATCTTTTATTAATAATTCGACGTCCCATTGCTCCAATGCCACGCCGATCCCGCCGTTTTCCCAATTTAGCGATATCGATATGGCCGATGGCGTGTTGGTGAACGTGCCGCCGGCAATGCGTAATTTATATCCGCACGCGTCAAACGCGGCACGGATCCGGTCGCGCGTGGCCAACGACGACGGATATTGCCCGTAATTACCATTTCCAATGGACGTGGTATGATAGGTTTGCACTTGCCGCATTAAATCCGTCATATCCAAAGATCCGGGCAATGGTTCGCCGGTAATGGCGGCCGTTTTCCACTTTTCTAAAATGTAGTTTTTAAATGGCTGCGACCCGGCGTATGTTTGTTCGTTGTGTTCAAGCAATCGCCCCAAATATTCGGACGGATCGCCGTATTGATCTTTGCGAAACCCGGTATCGCCCCAATCGTTTTTGCTCATTAACGCATAGTGCGCAAGTTCCGGATACGGCGGAAACGAATTAATACCGGTAAATCCGCCGTCATATATCGCGACCATGTGTACGAGTGGCCACCGGTCAAATATCTGCGTATGGGCGTCCACAATCGCTTTTAGTGCGGATACGGTTGGTTGTCGTCCATTCGGGAAATTATCCCATGGCACGGTGCCGCTATGCCATTCGCCCCAATCGCCGAAACCACGGATATCGATAACAAAAACCGCGTCCGTATATTTTACGCCGTTGTATTCACCCGTCAATAAATGTTCACGGATCGCGGTATGTAGATCCCGTAATGCTTTTATGTAATGCTGCGAATTATAATTGGCGATCCAAACGCCGTTGTAAACCCAATCCGGGTTTGCTTCGGCTTGCATCTTATCGTGCAGCCACTTCGGATACGCCGACGACGCGCCATCGTACGACGTATCGCCGCCGTCGCTATTGTACGGCATAATTCCAAAACTTAATTTTTGGTCGTGATCGATCGCGTCGTGCAATAAATTATCCAAATAACCAAAATCGTATTGCCCTTCGGTGGCTTCACCGATCCGCGCCCATTGGAAACGGTAATATACTTCGCGGCTGTTTTCCTGATCCACGGGTTGATCTTCGGTCGGGTTTGGGATCCGTGCGGTGGAATTGTGCCATTGTTCGGCACCGGCACCGGTGCGGATCATCGGCGTACTAAAAGGGATGGTGGCTAAATTGATATTTGGCATGGTTGGTTGGTTTATTGATCTAATAAAATATGTTTCCCTTCGTCGCGATCGCGCAAATATATCGCCGGCGCCCGTGCGTCGATTTCATCAAACCAAAATTGTAAATTGGTTTTGCCACGTATCGCCGTCGTCGTTGCCGGATCCATTTGCTTTGCCACGCCGACCGTCATTTGCTGCAAAAAATTATACACATTAACGATCCATTGTCCCGGTAAACCGTTTACGGTAATGTTGGCGTTCCATCCACCCGCGCCGGCTTGTGCGCCGATTTGATCACGCATTAATCTAAGTCGCGAATACGTCGCCGAATCGCGATCGTTTAAATTTACGTTGGCCGTTAAAAACGACCAATCCCGCGCCTTTAAAGTTAGATTGTTTATGATTACGGTATCTAAATTAAACGGCGGTTCTCCGGCTTGCGGCGTTGGCGTGTCGGATTGCGGCACCGTATCCGTTGGCGTCGTCCGTACTTCGCCCTTCGATAATTTTCGTGCGTCGGTTGGCTTTCTGTGCGTGGCCGGCACGGTGTCGCGTTTGGCTTCGATCTTTTCTTTTATTTTTTGCCTTACCGCTTTGCGGATCTTTTGCGCGTCGGCTGCCAAAACCGATACCAAAATGAAGAATAAAAAAATATATTTCATACATAGTAATTTTTAAGGTTGTACGCCGATCCCTAACGCGTCCATAAATTGTTCGGTGTAATAATTATCCAAAGCAACTTGCGCCGCCGTCATTCCCAAACCAACCGACCACATTTGACATTTGCGGACGCTAAACGCGTCGGCCGTGCCGCCGTTATTTCGTGCGCCAATGTAGTATAAATGCGTTGGCCGCGTACCTAATGCGCCCGTTTGCGTGGCGCCGATTTGCGCACCGTTCCAAAATAATCGCATATCGGCGGCGGCCGTTCTGCTTCCAACCATGTATCCGCGCGTATCGGCGGGTGCGGTTGTCGATACTGCGCCCGTGGTACTATTCCACATACGCCCTAATGCGGATCCACCGCTATAAACGCTAATAATGCCCCATTGCGCCGACGTTATTGCACCCATATCGATATTGCCGCCGGCGATATTATCGCCACTATAAAACCCGATATGTTGGCTATTTATGCCGGCCATCGTGGACGCGTTATACGTCGTGGTAATGTACTGATTGGTGCCATTGAAATCAACGCCCGACGTACTAAACGTTGGCGAATTAAACGCGGCCAAAGTAATCGCGCCCTTTATTGGTACGAGTGCGGCGGCCGGTGTTACGGCGCCCCAAATTGGCAATCCGCGATCAATAACCAACGGCCAAATGGCGGCGTCCTTTAAACCAATGATGTAAGTGTTTACGGCTGTTTTTTCGGCCGTTGTCATTGAATAACCGGCCGTTGCCACGGCGTTAATATATGCACCGGCGTCGGCGTCTATTTCTTTCGGGTTGTATAAATCCCAATAAAAGTTTTGGTTTGTGGCCATTTCAGAAATTTTTGGGCTGCCTTGTCCGACGGTTCCAAAAATTACGATTTCGCCCAAATAACCGATAAACGGCGACGTCGCAATGCCACCCGCGCCGATCTGTAAATTATGCGCGGCGTTTACGTTTACGGTTGCTTCAAGTGTTAGCGCGGATCCGCCGGCAATTAAATTGTTACCGTCCATGGCGCCGTCCCATTTTGCAAATGGTAAAACTATTCCACCACTTGACGCGTAATAACTTTGTACCAAATGGTATGCGTTTGGCGTCCATGTGTTTTGGTTCAACGTGGACGACGTGGCGCGTCCGCTTACCGCTTTTGTGGCCGATGTGTTTAGTGCTTCACTTACCGACGACGCCGCGCGATCGTCAAAGGCAAGATAAAAACCGGCTTTTGTACTGGCCAAAGCATTATTTCCTAAAACTGTATAAATGGCATTTGGATCGGCGGTGGTTCCCGCTTTTACGACTATTGATACGCCACCCTGTGTTACGTGGATAAAATTAAACGTCGTCGTACTTGCCGTAAATTCCAAAATGTCGGTACCATCGAAAAATAAAGTCGGTTGGCCGTTCTTTTGATTTAGTACAATTTGCGGTTGGTTGGCCGCCGTGGCTTGCGTCGGGTGGATGGCGCCGACCTGATCGTACCATGTAACGACGTATCCGGATCCGCCGCCGACAAAGGTATTAAACGCGTCCACGTCAAAATCGCGCCCCTTAAACCCGATATCTTGCGTGGCATTATCGGACGACCGGCGCACGTTCACGCACGCGCCGGTATAGGACGATTTTATTAAACGCATGGACAACGCAACTTTGGTACTATCCAAATCGCCGGGACGCACGCCGGGTTCGCGTACGTCGGCGATTTCTTGCGCCCTTGCGAAGAAAATAAGTAACAACAACAAGATTAAAAAAAGCCATTTCATCGCGTGCCATTTAGATAAATAATTAATCCCTTTGCGCCCGTGCCGGCCACGGTAATATCGATGGTGATTTCGTCGTATTTATTAAACGACGACGTGGATAAAACCGGTGGCACGGCGGCCGTTGTGCTAATTTTTTCGGTGGCGTCCAACGTAATTAGCGTGGAAAAAATAGTGGTGCCGCCACGCTTAATATCGATGGTGGGCAAACCGGACGACGACGCGGTGGATACGCTTGCAAATACTTCGGTAATGGCCATATCGTATGGGACGCGGAATGTACGTTTTGCCGTGCCGGTGGATATACTTGTAAGTTCATCGCCCACCGGGATAATTAACGACGCCGGCACATCGGCCGATCCGGCGGGTGCGACGGACAAATTGCCCACGCCATCGGATACGACAACGCCGCCGGCGCCGCTTAATGCGTCGATCCGTACGCCGCCACCGGCAAAAACGTGTTGGCCGGCTTGCTGCACTAAATACGATGTATCGGCGTCCACGTATCCAACAATATCAACGGTGTATTGCGGGTTGGGCGTTTCGCCATACGTGGCGTAAATGTTTAGTTCCGTATGGTCGTCGGTGGCTTGCGCAAAAAATTGACCCCAACCCAATTGCGTTGTGTTTTCGGCGCCAATGGCGGTGAATTGTTCGCCGGGCGTGGTGTGCGCCACGATTAATGGCGTGCCGTCGTCGTTGGTAACTTCAAACGGTTCCACCGGTAAACGTGATCCGATCCCAAACCGGCCGCCGTACCATTGCGTGGATCCGGCGTCCAAATTTATAAACCGGTCGGCACCCGTTGGCAATGCACCATCGGTGGTATAAATATTCACGGGCGCGCCGCCGCCACCTTCATCCCAATAACTTACGCCGGCCGTACTGGATTTTAAAACGTATCCATCGGCCGCCGGTAATGCGTTGGGCAATTGCAACGTCCACGTACCGGCCGCCGGTTGTCCGCGTAAACTTACGGTGCCGCTTGTCGCGCCGGCAAGGTTCAATAAACCTACCGACGTACCCGATTGCCCCAACGTTAAACCGCTTGAATTAAAAATACCGCGCCGGATGGTGTTGGTCATAAATTCAACAAGTCCCGACGCGTGGGACGAATTTACCCGGATACCCGCCGATCCATTGTTGGCAATATTCATTTCGGCGGCGCCACCGGCCGTAGTACTTATCGTTAAACCGCCCGACGAATGGCGCAACATTTCACCGGTGGCGGATCCACTATTTTTAAACTCAATAAATTTAGTGCTTCCAAACCCGCCCGAATTAAGTTCCATGGCCACGCCCGACGTGGCGCCAACGGTAAACGTATGTTTTGCCGTCCAACTTTTCGTCCCGGCAAGTGCGGTTTGGTTTCGCGAGTTATCCACGCGCGTTTTTAATGAATCCCACAAATCCACCTGATTTGGCAAAGATCCGGTAATGCCGCCCCAAACCGACGATCCGCCGCCGCCACCACTTACAACCCATGCCGCACCATTCCAAACGTACAACCCGGCATCCACGCCAACCGAATCGTAATACAACGCCCCGGCGCGTACGATTTGCCCCGACTGAAACGCGGCCGACGCGCCGGCCGGCAAGTTAAACGCCCGAAACATTCCCGCCAACCATTCGTTGCGTTGGGCGATATACGTGTACGTCTGCGCCGACGCCGCCGTGGCCATAACGGCCAACAAGATTATTAATAATGCTTTTTTCATATACATATTAAGGGATATAAACCGATATTATTAACGATATTGGACGATCCGCCGGCGTCGGACACTAAATCGGACGCCGTATCAAAACCATCCGTTGTGTTGCGGATCCTGAAAAAAACATTGCTTCCACCGCCATATCCGCCATACGCAAAACTTCCACGCAAATCGTGATCGTGCGCCATGGTTTCTTGATGTTCATACCGGCCGGCGGCAACCGATCCGTCCACGGCGGCCAATGCTTTTATTACCCGCGACCGTAAATCCGGCGCCCGGAAATTTCCACCTTCCCGCATCCATTTCCCTTTGTTGGCAAATACGGTTTGCCCGTCGGCGGCCACCGACGATTGCGCCCACGCCACGGATCCAACCACCGACGACGCCGGCAAAGAATCCAGTATTTGAACAACGCGCGGGTAATTGGCTTCGGCAAGTAATACGCCGTCGGCCGGTAACGTATTGGCCATGGTTTTATACGCCCATACCAACTTCGCTAAATCGCCATGGGCGGTGCGGGATTGCATCACGTACGCCACGCCGGCTTTAAATAGTATTTCGATATCTTCAAAATTTCCCAATACGATCGCGTTCACGTCCACGCCGTAAAACCGGATCGTATTGCCGGCTGAAAATTGGATAACGACGTTTCGTTGTGCGCCGTAATGCGTTTGCAACTTGAAACGACTATCGGCCACCAATGCCAAATCCAAAATGTTTAACGTGCCAATGGTGGTGGCAAAGTTGGCGATAATGGTGCGGCCGCCCATCGTTACCGGGTTGTAATCCTGATTGGACGATAGTATAAAAATATCGTCGGTGGGCGCCGGTGGCGTTGGCACGCTGCCACTATCTTCGCCGTTGCCCGTATCCACCCGCGTTACCAACGTAACCACGTAAACGGCGCCGCTATTCATTGTTTTTAATGGATCGGCAAAATCAAACCCGCCACCCGCATCCGTACGATCCACAATTTCGGTTGTAAGTAACGACCCGGTGCCACGTTCTTCCACCCAATATTCGCCACCGGCCAACCGTTGGTCGCGCAATCCATGGTCGCCATCGATAGGATCCGCCCAAATTTCGCCGTCCGATAATCCGCGATCCACCACGTATTCAAAACGGGATAATGGATATAATGCGCCGGTGCGTGCGTTGCCGGCAAGTTCCAACAATAATGTATCTTTTGCCGTACCGTTGGACGATCGCCAAAACCGTACAACCATCCAAACTTCGGGCAACTGTGTTATCTGCAATGCCCGGTTGGTATGCGGCGACGGGTAAAATACTTGCGTTTGGTCGGTATCATCTTGTGCGCCCAAATCCACGCCGTCCACGTGGCCAACAACGGGCGTACCCTGCGCCGTACTGCGCACCCATTCCACGACGATAAACCCGGTTTCGCCGGCGAAGTTGTGGGATATATTTAGAAACCCTTGTAATGCCATTATTGTAAGTAATTAATTTCCTGATACGATGTATCGCCGCCGTCCAATCCAAACCCTTTATTATCGATTAATAGGGCGGCCGCCGCGATCCCTTCGATAATGTTTTCATCTTCGTTAATAATGCTATCGCGGTTTAGTTTTTCCCTTAGTTCAATCGTCCAACCCTGCATTGGGTAAAGATCCATTGGCGCACCTTCAAATCCCGCACCTTCGTTTTTGGTGTACAACCGGCCATCAATACTTAAATCACTACAACCAAAGATCCGCGCCACCCGGTCGATTAGGTACGGCGGCACGCCGTACACGCCGCCCAATATAAATTCCCATACCCGGAATGGCACCGAATTGATTAACGTCATATTTAATAACTGATCTTCGTAAACGTTATCCTTTGCGCCGGGATTTTTGTAACGGATGATCGCCGGCACGCGGATCGCCGGCGCGAACGGTGCAAAAAATTTGATCCCTTGCACGCTTTCGTAGTGCGTGTATTGGATATACAACGTCGGGTTTTCATCTTCCAAAAAAATCGAATCCGGTGGCGGTACTTCCAAAATTTCAAACGGTTCGGAATAAGTTAAACCGCCGCCCGTGTCGCGGGTAAAAAAGTATTTACCCGGATCGAAACCCGATAGCGGTACCGATATTTGGCGGATATAATAGGTTGGTCTTAATTCGTCCTGTTGCAAGGTTTCAAACGCTTGCGTATGCACCAACAAACCGTCGGCGTCGTACATACGTAAAACAATTGGCGCAAAATTGGACGTGTATTGCAATCGCACGGCGTCCGACGGGATCCATGGTTGGTAGAAACAAACCTTTTGATCCCATGGTTGGATCGTGCGGCGAAATGCCCAATCGTCTATAAACCGTGATAAATAGTTTGCCGGCTGCGTATTATCCAATTTGTGGAACTTTACCGGGTTTAAAAAGCTATCGTATAAAACGTTTGGCATTGCTTTTTAGATTAGCGAAATTAAATTATTATCCGGCGCGGCGAGTAATTTAAACGTTTGTTCGTCCAAATCGTTTAAGGCAATGCCGGCGCTTATTAAAAATCCCGTGTACGTAACGCCCTTCCAAATAAAGGAAAAAACCGGGTTCGGGTTGGCTTCCAACGCCGATACCATATCCACCGGGCTAATGGTGTCAAACTCAAAATAGTAAGGTAGAAACAACGGCGCGCCCAAATCCGCCACCGGGACGTCGGCTTTTTCTGCGATCCCGCCGGCGATCAAATCTTTGTTGCGGTTGGCCGAAACGAATGTAACGGACGCCGGCGCGTAATTGTGGCAAATCCCGGCGATCCATCCCGCGTGGTTTAATAGCATCCGTTTTGGTGTCAATGGCACATTAAAAACGCTTTCCTTTAAATCTGCATCCACGTCCGGATCCGTTAATTGCGTGATCGGTATCGACCGATCCAACGAATAATATTGACCTTCCAAAATTTCAATGGTGATCGGTGCCACCGGATCTTCATCCACGACGCTTTCGCCCAACGCTATCAATTGACCAAAAAACCACGTCCCGGATCCAACCACCGAATAATCGCCGTTGTTTAGCGTGGATCCCGATACGCGTATAACCATTCCGGCGCGGATTAATGGCACGGGTGCCGTGATCGATAGTAACGGCGCACCCGGCGTGAACGGCGCACCATCGGCGCGGATAACGGCCGACGTGGTAAACGTATTGCCGGCGGGATCCGGCACCACGGCAAGTGCAAAAACGTCGTTGTCCGTACTTTTGTCCGTGGTTGTTTTCTGATCGTAATTTGTCCGCGTGTGTTCAATTTCGTACGGGCTTGCCTTGTACGAGTGTTGTATATCGTATTCCTTTTCCGGGATGGCTTTTAATGGCGTGTTCCAAATTTGGTACCCGTTAAAATCAAATTTGCCATTTAGGTCGTCCACTTCTTGTTCGGCGTGGCCAACCCTTATGCGGGTGGCAAGTAGATCCACGGCGGCGAGTACCTTCAACGCTTTTATTTCGCCGAGTGGTACGGCGCCCGTTGGCACGTATGCCGTGGCGCGCCCTTCGACCGTAATTACGCCATTAACGATTGTCATTTCGGCCATTATCAACGAATCAACAAACTTGAAGTAATCCCGCCACGACGTTTTAATGGCTGCGTTGGCCAACCCGCGCACGCCATCGCCGCTTGTAAGGATCACGCCCAACGTTTGTAATACGGTCGATTGGAAATTATCGGCGTTGCCCGTCATTTTTTCGACCAACTTGCGCCCCAAATCGTACACGGTAAATCCACGGATCGTGGATGGCAACGGTTTGGATAACGCGGTTAATTCCATGGTACTTTCGCCCAACACGGCAATCGTGCCATAATTTAAAAACAAACGGTCGCCGGCCACCATATCGAATGTTTCGTCGATCGGGATATTTGCCCCAATCGCATACGGATCGCCGGTGGCCATATCCAATTGAAACCGTATGGTATTGGTAACGGTATTAAACGCGGATAAAATAATGGATACCGTGCCGGCCGCCGGGATGGTGGACGGCGTGATGTTTACAAACAACCCGGTTAAATGTACGCCGGCGATATCTTGCGCGGCTTCGGCAAAAAAGTTTGGGTTATCGACGTTCAACGGTGCGCCCGATATATCAACGGACGTGCTAAGTATGGCCAATCCCGGTATCCGGTTTTCCTGCGTCGTTAAAAATAAACCCGGCGCACCTTCATCGTATCCACCCGGCACGGGATATTCAAACGGCGGGATAAACCATTTATACACGCCCTTTAAAAACATACCATCCATGGCGACGTTTTTGGCGTCGGTGTCGAATGGGATTTCATACGTGGTACCTTCCGCCGCTTTGAGTTGGCGTTGGGTGCCACCTTCCATAATCCCGATATTGTACCGATAACCGCCCTGATCATCGGACGACGTGGCAAAATCCAATTGCCCTTTGTAAAGTTGTTTATAATATTCTTTAAAGGTGGCGTCCGTCCATTCATACGTCAATCGTTTTACCAATAAAAAGATTTCCCTATCGTTGTTGAACTTGTACCAATCGTTACGTAATATTTTGGCGCCATCCATCACAAAACCCAATTGCAACGAAAAATTGCGAATGTTGCCCCAATACACCGGCGATCGTTCCCATCCTATGCTAATTTCCTGATTGCCGTCCGGCGCTTGCGCTAATGGCGTCGGCGCACTTGTGGACGTAACAACGCCGTTTATAATTGTCCGGCTTCGGCCGTCCTTTTCAGTCAGGAAATAAAGAAACTTTTTCAAATGCTTCGGTTAATGTAGTTCCTAAAATTTGACCCGGTACGCATGGCCACCGTGTACGCCCTTTCGGCGCGGATTAGTGGTTGCGGGATCCGCTTAATGGCTCCAACCACTTGCCCAAATCCACGCTTTAACGCTTCGGTGGTATCGATGGATTGCACGTTTACCCGGCCGGATCCCATGGTATCAAAATCGGGAAACACTTTTGCGCCACGTGGCAAATCTACCAACGTACCCGTGGATGGCGTGCGGTAAATGGATCCGTCCGGCAATAATACACCTTCGGATCTTCCACCATCACCAACGATGGCAAGTCCGCCGCCATGCCCTTCCGTACCGTGTGCGTACTTCGGAATGGGCTGCGCGAGTACGCGCGCGATCTGCACCGCACCCAACGCGCCCACGACGGCCGCCAATGCGATGTTTTGCGCGCCCCATGGTTTGGCACCCAACGCGCCCACGACGGCAATGGCGGTACCCTGCGCGATTTCTGCCACGGCACGCGCTTTTTCGTATCGCGCTTTTTTCTGATCCAATTGTTTTTGCCTTAGTTCCAATTGTTCCCGTTTGGCTTGCGCGCGTGCTTCGATAACGGCAATGGCCGCCGCTTTTTCTTCGGCGTTTACAATGGTTTGGTCGGCCACTTCGATTTCTTTTTGCTTTTGCAATTCCAACATATCGATTTGTTCTTCGATCAAATTTTTTTCCGCGTCGATCCGGTTGGTAAATAGGTCAAACAAAAATCCATTTACTTCCATCGCCAATTGTTTTTCGTATTCATGGCGACGTTCGATTAATTCTTTTTCTATTTCATCGGCTTTTTTCTGATCGTCGGATTTTGTTTTTAATGCTTTGTTATTTTTAGCAATATCGGCGTCCAATACTTCATCGCCGGCGCTGCGCATATCGGCAAAATCCTGATCGGTTTTTTTCTGCGCGTCGTCCAATTCTTTTTGGCGCCGGTCGCGCGCTTTTATTTCGATGGCGTTTATTTGATCGTGTACGCTGCGTTCAAGATCCACACGTTTTTTGGCGGCGTCCGCATCGATGGCCGATTTTTCGGTTTCGGTTTTGCCCTTAATATTTTTTTCGTATTCCGCATCCAAATCGATGATATCTTTTTTAAGTCGTGCAAATTCGACCGCCGCTTGCATACGCTTCGCGTAACTTTCTTGTTCATTACCTAATATGAAACCTTGCGCGTCGGCCGCCATTTCCATATTAGTTTTGGCGATATCGTGCGCCGCTTTTTTATTTGCTTCTACCAAATCGCGACCCTTTGGCGCGGCACCGGTGGTTAATGGTTTGTTTGGATCGCCACCGCCCAACGTGCCGCCGGTGTCGCCGGCTTGCATCTTGTATAATTCGGCAAGTGCAATGCGCGTAACCCGTATTTGTTTTTGATAGCGTTGGAACTCTTCCACGGTGATAAGTCCCGTTTTGTCCGTCTTACCTATTTTTTCCAATCTTTGGAAATCGACTAACTTTTTGTTTAGTTCGTCGATGGCTTCGCCGGCGCTTTTACCTTCCATCGCGGTTTTGGCAAGTCCCTTGCCGGCGGCTTGTTCAATCCGCGCCATTGTTTCGGCGGCTTCGCGTGTGCCGGTTGAAAAATCACCGGTGAAAATATTTTTTAAATTTTCCAAAACGCCGCCAACGCTTTCGCCGATGTAGTTTAAACCGATTAGTATTTTGTTAAGCCAACCCATTAACGTCGCCAACACGGGTACCAACCGGCCGCCTACTTCTTCCTGTAAATTTTTTAACTCTTGCCGCGCCGACGCCAACCCGCCGGCGGCACTATCGGCAAACGCTTGTCCCACTCCTTCCACCTTTGGCGCCAACTGATCCATTACAACGCCAAACGCTTCGGACGTTGTTTTGGCATCCTTAATGTTTATGCCGTATTCCTTTAATGCTTTGCCATTCCCTTCCAATGCTTTTATTATCGTCGTTGTCGCACCGGCCAAATCTTGCCCACTTGCCGCCGCGAAATCGATAATCACCGGGATCAATTCGTTTATTTGATCTTCCGTTAATTTCCCGTAAATGGCGAGTTGGTTAAACGTCTGTAACAAATCATCGTTATCCAAATACGTAAATTGAGTTGCAAGTTTATTGGCACTATCTTCCATGCGCGCAAACGCTTCCGGGACGCCTAAATTTTTTAACGTGTTCTGTAACATTCGCACGTTTTTGTCCATCGAAATAAATTCGTCGATGGCACCCGAAAAAAAGGATCCCAACCCGGCAAACGCGGCGAGTTGCAAACCCAATCCTTTTAATTTATCGCCCACGCCGCTTATTGCGCTGCTATAATTACCAACGTTTCGTTGGTGATTGCCCACCGACGCGTCGATGGCTTTTAACCGGTCGTTTAATGCGTTGGCGGATTTGGCCGCCGCTTGCGCGCGTTTATCTTGCATCCCGTATTGTACGGCCAAATCTTGCGCGTGTTTGGCCGCCGCTTGAAACGCCATGGCAAGTTGCTTATATGGTCGCTGCGCTTCGGTGGCTGCGTCGGCTGCCTTTTTAGTCGCCGCCGCTTGCCGTTCCGTTTCTTTCGTTGCCGCCACGGTTGCTTTGGTTTGCGCCAACATGGCTTTGGCTTCGGCTTCTTTTTGTTTGGCAAGTAAGGTGGACGATTTGGTGGACGCGTCCACGGCTTTCGTTAATGACTGTAATTTTTTTTCTAAATCATTTATTAGTTGTTGGTACTTCGCAAAATCTTTGGTGTTAATATTTAAATCGATACTAACTTTCCGGGCTTCGCGAATGTACCCGATGGTTTCTTTTACCATGGCTTCGACCTTCGCTTGTTCGGCCGCAATGGCCGCCACGTCGTATATCGAATCGATCCTATTTGCGCTTGCCATATTGTTTGGAATTTTGTTGCGCGTTTACAACTTCGCAATATTTTTCGTATTGGTTTAATAATTGGCACCACTCCGCCACGGTCGTAATTTCTAAATCCACGCGGTACCCCTGATGTTCACCCAACGTAATCGCCCACACGTAAAATCCTTTTTTATCCCATCCCTTGCCATCGTGCTTTTGTTGGTATTCGTTTAACTCTTGTTCCTTTCGTTGCCACGTTGTTATTGTTTTTTTATTCGCCGATAGGACGGCGCGGATATCGCGGGAAAAATTTACTTCGTTATCCATGGGAAACGGGTGGCGATAATTGTATTGGCGTAAAATATCTTTTACTTCTTCGTACTGCGCGATCAACACGGACGTAAAACAAACCATCATCATCGTACAACATTGTTGCACGATTTGGTATTTAGCTTTTAAAAACGATATTTCTTTTACCAATCCCAAAATGTACAAACTACTTTTGTTTTCCCTTAACGAAATGTATTCCGCATATAGGTCGTCCCAATAATCCGGGCGCGGCGTTTCCTGCAACAACCAACCGATAAACGGTACCATTTTAGTATTATAACAATCCACGTGTAATTGAATTAATAAACACCGGTCGCAACGATTGTAAATATTGTTTTAATGCTGCATCGGCCAATCCGAAAATATCTTCGGTGTACCGGTTTTTCAGCATCGTATTTTTTGAATCCACGCTATTGATAATAAAAATATCTTGCCGCACGTCCACCCGGATCCCGGCGTAAAACGCGCCGGTGTCGTACAACTTTATCGGCGTGTCGGGTTTGCCATACCATTCAATGGATCGCCACGAATAATGCGGCAAATACTGGCCGGTACTCATTAAACCCAACGACAATTGCCCACGCTGCAATGCAATAATTTCGTCGTCGGTATCCTGTATGGATTTAACCATTATCGATGGAATGTTTAAGGCTTCCAACTTCACCAACATATCGTGCGCCGTTGTCATAATATTAAAATGGGACGGCGTTACGGCGCCGCCCCAATCCTAAATAAAAATCCACGCCGACAAATTTTACGATCCTAAATCCACGGTGGCTTTTACGCTTTCGTATCCAACAATATTAATTGGCGGGTTGGCTAAAACGGTCGGCGCCGATAGTTCGACGGTATCGCCATCCGCAAACGGTGTGGACGACGCCAACGCCCACGATTTGGTCGTATCGTTGGCCGTAACGGTCGAAATGGTCTTAACCGCACCGGCCGCCGTAAACGCTTTCCACGCCGTTAATCCGGACAATTCCGTTTTATACAAATCATACATATCGGTTGATCCGCAATCGGTTTCCGCCGTTACGTTGGCCGTTGATCCGGCCACCGAAATAATGGTTAATTTGATATCTTCCAACCCGGCGAGTTGGTTTAAAATATACGCGTCGGTGCCAACGCGTTTAAATGCGATGGCTTCGTTAATGTACACGGGATCGAATGAAAATTCGGTGGTGTAATTTGTAACGTTGGTGCCATCCGATGGACGCCATGGCCGCGTATAAATATCACTCATTGGCACACCGGCGAGTCCCCATTCGCCGTTTACGTCCTTGCGGGACGTACCGATTAACGTGTTGCCGCTTTCGATAAATATTACATTAAACTTACCGATTAGTCCATTGAACGTACGCAACGCATTGGATAAATTTAGTCCACCCTGAATAAACTGAAATGCCCAATTGTATTTCCCTTCGCGTACTGTTTTTACGGTACCATACCCGAACGTTTGCCGGGTTGGATCTTCCGTGTTATCGGTGATGGCTTCAAATGGTTGAAACGGGTAAATACGTTCACCTTCCGGCGCCATCGTCGCGTCGGTTAATGTGTCGGCAATGTTGGCGTCCGATAGTTCGTCCGCCGTAAATACTTTATTTTTCGGCGTGTATATTGCGCCGATGATTAATTTGGGATCAAAAAAACATTCGCAAATACCCGTATTACGAACGTCGGATCCGCAAAAAATTTTGTTTAGACCTTCCATGTTTTAAAATTTACGCAATTATTTAAATAAGTTACCAATTGCAAATCCGCTATTTCGATCCCATCCAAAATTTCGTCGAACAAATACCCGGCGTTACCGTACAATGCCGGATCGCCCCAATGCGGCCGATCGATCCGCGCGTGTTCAAATCTTCCGTATTGCATAAACAACCCGGATACCCATAATTGGTACATAAACGCGTCATATATCGGTACCAACACCGTTTTAAATACATTGGTTTCGCGTTGCGGCCGCGTAATATCCTTACGACTTAAATGTAAAACCATAATTTTTACGTCCGCCACACCGAACAATCCCGGCCGCCCATTCAATACGCGGAAATCTTCAAACAAAACGATTAACGGATACCGGTTTGGCCGATCCGTTTTACCCTTTTGTAGTAACCTTTCTTTTACGTCGTTGTAATGGCCGTATTGATAATGTACGCCGGTAATCATCGGATCCACGGTTTGCAACGCGGGTAATACGGTGGCGCTTGTTTTTGCAACCATGCCGTCCATTATATCCACTATGCGTACCGGTGCGATCATAACCCCAATGAATTTATTTTTTTGAACAAATCACCGCATCCGCCATGGTCGTCGTGGCAAGTGCAGCCACATTCGCAATAATTCGGATAATTGCAAATTTGCCACTCCGGATACACGGTACCGTTGGCCGTTAAAAATCCCTTTAATAAATTGTTTAAATCTACCATCCTATTCCACGCGTCCACCATGCGATCCACGCTTGCCACATTCCGGTTGTTATCGGTTGTGGACGCAACGGTGCCGATCAAAACAAAATCCGAAATCCGGTTATCGACGTAATGATAAAAAACATACTGCGCAATCGGCGACGGTTTGGCGGCAAATCCCGGCCAACGGTAAGTACAACCGTTTTGCGTGAACGTGCCGCCACTTAATAAACCCGTCCATCGTTGATCGATGGCGCCGGATCCATCCGTACCGGTAACAAACAATTGCCACAAATTGTACCCTAAAACACATTGTAAATATTCGGGTTCATATTGGTTGATAAATGCCAACACGTCGTCCAAACCTTCCGTGTTTCCGGTTTGTGGTAAATTGGTTTTATTACGGAAATATGTTTCGTCGATAATCATTTAGCACTTATTTGATTTGCCTTTTTTTCAGCTTTCAAACGCTTTATGATCGGTTCCGGATCGTGTTTGCGCACGTCCATTTTTACGCCCTTTGCTTCCAACTTCTTTACAATCGAATAATGGATGGCGTGCGTGGATCCTTTACGGTAAATCGTTTCCGGCACGGTTTGAAGTTTGCCGGGCGCGCTTTGGTAATCTTCTTTAAACGTAACGATCCGCGTGTTTTTTTCCTTGTTGTTCATTATGGTTGATTTTTAAATGGCATCGATCGGGCGGATTTACGCTTCGATTGCGGCTTTAATGTTTGCCCACGTGTCGTACACCACGGATTTTTCGCGGTTTTCCGGGATGAACGATAAAAACCGTTGATATCCACGGAACGACGTGCGGTCATACCGGAAATCTTCACCGTTTAAACCACGTTCAAACACCATGGCGCCGTATGCGTAAATTTTAAAACCTAATTCCGCACCAATAACCAATACGTGCGTGGATGGCACATCTTCTTCATCCACGGCCACCACTTGCACGCCGGCAATATAGATTTGGCCATTGGTGGACGTGTACACTAAATTTTGGTTTTGGTAACGTTGTTGCGTATCCTTTAAATGTAAAATTTGGTACCATACATCGGACGAAACAAATGCCATCCCGGCTTGTTCCTTGTAATACCGCATCATAGCAAATACCGCAATTAATTGGTCGATATAATTGGTGGTATTGGCGGTAAACTTATTGTTGTATCCGGGCGTAACGATATATTGGGACGCGTTTTGTTTTAGTCCCATTGGCGCGTCGGGATCAACAGCAGGATTATTATTTAGTAATCCATTATTTATTTCTTCGCGCATTTCATCCATGAAATCTTCCCGGATCCAACGTTCAAGCGATGGCACGTCCTGTAATAAACAATCTTCCACGGTGCCAAATATGGCCACCTTTTTTGCCTGTGCCGTGCCGGTTGTTACCCGGAATGATCGCATTGGCTTTGCTTCGCCGCACGTGATCCATGCCGCGCCGCCGCTATCGCCGGACAAACTATCGGGATCCGTACCATCTTCCACTTTAATTAAGTAAACCAACGTCGGCACGCTGATCGGCCGGATATTCATGTAATCCAAAATTATATTGGTTTTCCTTTTACGGAAATGTAATTCGGGATCCACCAAACGCCCGGTAACGGCCGAAATATCGGTGCCGGCACCGCCCATGTAAAACGTCGTCGTCGAAAATATTTCCGGCGCTTTCATTACGATTTCGGCTTTGTTGTTTGTTTTCTTACCATCTTCAAACGTGGCCTTTACAAAATCTTCCACGTCCTTTGTGGTAAACATTGATTTTGTTTTGCCCTTGCCGCCCGTGCCGCTTTCTTTTTCGGCCGCCGCTTTTTCCTGTAATTCCACCAATTGTTTGTGGATACTTTCGTTGGCGTCGTTGATACGTTTAATGGAATCCGAAATTTGCGCCGCTTCCATCTTGCCGATATTGGTTTGAAGATCCGCCAATTGTTTTTTCAGCGTTTCAAATTCGGCGGCGTCGGCTTTTTCGCCCAACATGGTTTGAAAGTCGTCCACCTGTTTTCCAATGGCGGCAATGGCTTCGGCTTCCGTCAAATCTTCGGTGGTTGTTGTCGTCCCGCCATCACTTTTGTACGCGATATTGTGGCGGATGGCACCGATTTGTTGGCGACGGCTGCGGATCTTTGGTAAATAACTTACCGGCCGCGTTGGAAATTTTAAAAATTTGCGTTTCATTTTTTTAATTTTTTGAGTAAATTATTTAATTCCACCTTAACGCGGGTGCGATCTGCGGCCGCACGTTCACGGGTGCCATCGGGCGATCCGTGTTTGGGTTCATCGTATAAAATACCGGTCGCATCGTTTGATCCAAACAATACGGCCGATCCTTCTTTATATATTTTAGCTTCGTAAATTGCCCAAAAATATCCGGCTTCGTCGGCGTCCGTTTTATTGGCAATATCCGGGTAATACTGATCCCATAATTTCTTTTCGGCGACGTATTCTTTACCCTTTTGATTTATGGCCAAATCCAAATTAACGTACACCATGCGGATCGAATTTTGGATCGGCGCGCCGCCCTTAATGGCGCGGTACGCGTCGGCGTTGCTATCTTCGGTTAATTTGGCTTTAAATATTAACGCTTCGGTGGATCCATCGTAATCGCGTCCCAAATCTTTCCACGCCATATTTTTTACCATTATTTCAACGTCGGCCGGATAACTGATTACTTTACCAATGGATAAATCGTGGTTGATAAGATAGTACGTTTTGCCGTTTTGCTCCGTGGCCGATTTGTTCCATATCCCGTTTAAATGTAAATCGCCATGGCTATCCAAATAATTGGTGGTATTGATCACCGGGTAAATATGGTCGCCGTAATTTAAGGTTGTGCCGGGATCGTTTTTAATCGTTTCACCATCGCGCATTTGCGCCGTGGTAATACACAAATCAATTGGATCGCTGCATTTTATTGCTGCTTTTTTCAAACTAATGATCCGCGATTTATGAATTTTCAACGCCGCATACATATCGGCCGTCGTGGCGAAATCCCGGTTTAATTCTTTGCAAATCATTTTTTAATTGCTTTTCCGATCTGCTTTATTTTGTTTTCGATTTCGGTTTTCAAATGCGGATTTTTTGCAGCTTTTTCGCGCAACTTTTTAATCGTTTCCGCTTGTTGCTTCGATTGGTTCTTTTTCATCGATGGTAAAATTTGTGTCCAAAAATGTATTTATTTCGGGTAACGGGATCCCGGCGGCAACCATCATATTAAACGTCTGCATTTTGGTTTGTTGGATGGCCGCCCGTTCGCGTTCAAAAACTTGCGTAAACGGCAAGTGATCCCAACCAAATACAATTCGTTTTCCTTTGGCATCGTATCCCCAACGTTTGGCAAGTGCGGATCCTAACATTTCCCCGGCCGGCTCCATCGTGTACGCCACGTGGCGCGCTTGCGCTTTTTCCTGATTTTCGTACGTACTGCTTTGGTAGGCTTCCAGTATATCGCGCGGTATGCCGTACATATTGCCGATTAAAAAGTAATCGGCCAAATATGCTTTATCCAGTTCCAACACCTTTAAATCGTCCACAAATCGTTTTATATCGATCATCGATTTTAGCGCGTGTACCGGTTTATCGCCATTTGTTTTTTGCTCAATGTCCCGTTTTTCATCTTCGCCCATTATTTTCCGGGTAACGTCGGCCGGATCCGTTGTCCCGGCCACCAAAAATTTGCCCGAATAACGGACGTTTATATTTTTGGAATCCAACGCGATTTCGGAATTGGAAACGATCTTGTAAAGTGCGTCGATTTTGCTAAACCCTTTAAACCAATTGCCCGTCCCGTTGGTTAAATCCGTGATGATAACGATTTGTTTTAACGGGATATCCATTTTGCTGCCATCTTCGTATCGATAGATCAATTGCGTGTCTAATATGCGGCGCAATTTGCTTTCCGATAGTATTAGTTTGTCTTTATGTTTTTCCATTTCGGTTGGCCATTCGATTTTGTGGTTTTCCAACCAATACATCGGCGCGTTGGGACGTTCCACCACGTCGCTATCCATGTACAAATACGCGTTGCCTAACATTTTATAAAACATATAGCACCATAGCCAATCCGTTTTGGATTGCATCGGGTTTGGCTGCGCCAACCGTTCCAACGCCGGATCGCCATCGTCGGTATTGCCGTTTTTCTTATACACGTACGGACGCGCCAACGAAAACAAATCGCATTGAATGGAAAAAATTTTGAGTAATGCCGGGTTGGAAAAAATGGCCGTGAGTTTTTCGGCGTCCCGGTGGTAATCGTTAAACATGGGCGCAACGCCCCATACGTGGTACGGATACCATTGGTGGTACATACTATCCCGTAAATACGCGGTGCCGAATAAGTTGCTAAACCACGACAATTGGATGATTTACGGGCGAAGGTAGAGAAAAAATAAAAAATCCGGCCATTTGGCCGGATCTGCTTTATACTTTTATTCCTAATTTCCTTTCCAATATTTGGTACGCTTGACAAATATTGCCGCGACGGGTATGGCCGGTGCGTTGGCTATATCGATGACGAAATAAAACGCCGGCCGTGCCGCAATCCATAAACCAATAATAGATAAGGTTGGATAATTCCACGCCGATCCGGTCGCCTTCATTACAATAATTTATTCCTTTTGCTTTTGCCGCCGCTTCGATTTGTTGAAAAATTGTCATTTTGTTTGTTGTTTAGAAAACAAAGATAGGGCGCGGTATCGTAACCACCAAATTTAAATTACTTTTTTCACTTTGTCGTACATAAATTCCCGGATATGGTGCGCGTCGGGCGTGAAATCGTCGTGGCACCAACTAAGCAATCCAAACCGGTTTTTATACATTACCAACGAATCGATATGCGATTTCTTTTTACGCTTCCCGGCCATCACGATTTCGGCCGCCCGTAACATATTTCGTTTAAGTGCGTATCGCTGCATATCTGTCATATCGGGCGCACCGATCTTGTGCAGCATGGCCACGATATCGTCGCCCGATAGGTATTTATCTTCGGCGATAAGAAGATTAACCGCCAATTTGATCCACTTAACATTGCGGGTTTTCTTCGCCGGTTTGGCGTCCACGTGGGACGTGGTGCGCATAACCCGGATTTCCTTGTTGGATTTGGTGTTGGTTTTAAACCGGGACAAACTTTCCAACAATAGTTTATTGTCGTCTAATGCGTTTTTGATTAGATCAAAATCGCGTTTGTACGATAAATATAATTGTTCGGCTTCCAAAAACGGTGGTTCTTTAATGGCAAGGTCGGCCATTTGGCCGGCCATTTCCGCTTCCGTTAATTTGATCATTTTATTTATTTGATCTTCGGTAATGTTTAGGGCGTAAAAATCGCGTGGATTTGTCATTGGGTTAAATTGTATGGTAAACGAAATATGATTGAAGAAATGCGCGCGCATCGCCGGCGGCGTCGTCGTACGTGCGACAATCGAAACCGCAATGGATTTCGTTTTGCGTTTTAGGGTTAATAATAACGAAATCCCATTTATCGCCGGATTTTTCCACGACGACAAACGCGCCGTAATACTCAAAAATTATTTGTTTCACGATTTCCAAATTTTATACCCGGCGGCGTTAATAAATGCGTCCTTAACTTCGATCCATTCAAAATCCATGGATCTGTGTTTGGGCGGTTTTTGATTTGCGCGCGTGGCTGCCATAAACCCGTCGCCGATCGAATACACCGGCAAGTTGGTATGGCCGGCGTGATACCGGTATTCTTTTAGTTCGTCGCGATCCCATCCAATATGCTGCGCCAATGCTTCTTTAGAATTTTTTACCATGGCTTAAAAGTTTTTATTGATTAATAAAACGTAGTGGGAAACGGTTTTTTTAAACGCGTCGGTGTCCATGTAGGCGATCACGTTTTCGGTGTCCGTCAAACCGTTTTCGATCACGTCCAAAATTGCCATTTTTACGGCCATCTGCATTACTGTTAATTTTTCCATTTGTTTGTTGTTTAGAAAACAAAAATAGGTGGCTTTTTCGTAACCACCTAATTTATTTTAATAAATATTTCGGCGAAGTTTGCGCCGGTTGGCCGGCGTATCTTCCAACAAACCGTCCAACGTTTCGATCTGCACCCGTGCGCGTCCCTGATACACGTAAAACGCCGATCCATGGCGCCGTAATACAAATGCCCGGATCCGCCGGTGGCCGTCCGGATTTACGTCTAATGCGACCACACGCAACACTTTTTTTTGCTCCAATAATAGTTTCATAAGTTTTTTAGTTTTCAACGTACGCAACCGGCACGGGATCCATGCCCATCGTTTTTTTGCGCCACGCGTTGTGGCGGCCGTGGGCGTTTTTGCCAACCAAATCCGTCCGGCTAAAGTAAAACCGTCCATCGATGGTGGCCGCCACGTACCGGCGGTTGGAATACCGTTCGGACACGCGGCGCCCGGTTGCCGTTTCAATTACTTTGTAATGGTAATGGGCGCCAACTTTGGCGCCCGTTTCAATCCTTAATAGTTTATACATTTAGCAATAAATTTCGTACGTGCCGTCGTTGTGCCTACTTTGCCCACCCAATGGCATCCCGTCCAACATTCCGCCATTGGCCGTGGATCCTTTTACCTTTGCCGATACTTTATCCGCATCGGCTTTGGTGCGTACGCCGATCCGGTCGTAACACGTGCCGCAATTGTACCATACAACGTTTGCGGGATCCAACCCGAAACGTTGGGCGGCGTATAATACTTCGTTGGCGTACTTTGGTTGCGGCGGCGGCGGTGGATTGTCGTGTACTAATGCGTGGCCGTGGCGTTTTAGCATTTCGTTAAATTGCGTTTCCATTTTTCTTTCTTCTCTTGTCATATTATAACAGGTTTTCAATGTTACGGATTAATACTTTTAATTCGGTTTCGGTCAATTTTTCGGCGATGGCGCCCATTATCGGATACGCTTTTTTGGCGTCGGTAAACCCGGTTTTCTTCGATCCTTTAGACAAAAACAAGTTTACAAAATAGAGTTTATTAAATGCGCTTTCGTATGGATCTTTAATTTGCATGGGATGATTATTTTTTGATTGCTAAAATGAACTTTCCGCAACAATTGTAAACTTCGATACCGGTAAAACCATCGGCGTCGTATGCGGTAAAGTAATCGCGGGATGATCCCACAAACCACGCGCCGGCGACGCCGTGGCGGTGTTGGCGGTATTCGTCCGTCATTTCGGCCGTCTGAAATCCGCCGTGTTGGCTTTCGCAACCATCCGTCATACCGGAAAATTTAGATTTAACGTTGATCCACAACGCGCCGTTGTTTTTCTTAATGAAACTTTTAACCGTGGTGAGAGTAATTTTTGCCATTTGTTTGTTGTTTAGAAATCAAAAATACGTTGCGGGATCGTAACCACCAAATTTATTTTAAAGAGTTACAAAACGCGTGGTATCCAACCCGGTTAAACTTGTTAAATTGTTTACGGTTTTGCTGATGATGGATTTATCATCCGCTTGCGCGTTATCGAAACCAACGCAACCGATTTTATAATACTTTATTTGGCCATACTGCGCGTAAATGGTGGCATCCGCCGTGGCTTGAAATTTTGCGCCAAAGTACATGAAACGATCGCCGGTTTTTAGGTCTTTTATGCTTTTCATTTGTTTGTTGTTTAGAAATCAAAAATACGTTGCGGGATCGTAACCACCAAATATAATGTAAAAAATATTTTACTTATTTTTTACCACCCGCGCCGCACACGCCGTGCCAAACGGGAACGACCCTTGCGAAACGTGGCCGGGTGGTATTTCAACGTAATAACGGCCGTCGGTTTGGCTAAGTTCCAACCATACAATGGTTTTCAAAACTTCGCCGCATTTTTCACATTTAATTTTTTCCATTTTATCGGATATTATATTTTGCCACCGCCGACGCCAACGCCCGGTCGGCGGATTGCTGCATTATGCGACACACGCTTGCGTAATACCTTTCGGCGTCCACTAATGCCGGGCGCACGTGCGTTGCCATTTCTGCGCCATGCTGCGCCATGCGGATCACGTACCCGGCGGGATCTGCGCACAATTTAACGATCCAACCGTTTGTAAATTCGCGTTGGCGAAGGGTTGTTGTATTCATAAAAAAAGGGTGGCCGGGACGCGCCCGGCCGTTTTATTAAAATTTAGTATATAAACCGGTAACGTCGGTGAAAATTGATTGTAACATATCGCAATAAACGTCCGAAAATTCGGCCACGGTCGCGAAATTAAAATTTTTATCCGCCGCCGCCATAAACTTTACCGTGTACGTATCGTTGGCGTCCAACGTGATCCAGCAATATTTCGCCCGGCTTTTGTTTTTGGCTAAGTGAAACGATAGGGCGTTGGCATCGGCCACGAAATTTTTGGATCCCGTCATTAGGATAAAACGTTTGCCGCCCAATTGCTCTAAAATAATGGTGGCGATGGCTAAATTGTTCATTTGTTTGTTGTTTAGATTGCAAATATAGGTGGCGCGATCGTAACCACCAAATAAAAAATTATTTTTCTTTTATTAACTCTAAATCCGGATGGTTTTTGCCGGCCATAAACAGGTTGAAAACGTGGATAAATGCCGCCACCTTTAGATCGCCCGTTGCCGCCGCCGCTTTGGATCCGCCGTGGTGAAATTCACCGCCACGGACAAACCCGATATATTTAAACGTGCCGCGATCGATGGTTGGGAAACCAAATAGCGCATGGATGAAAACGATATCGGATTGGCCATCCCGTGGCGCCACCGCTTTGTACGTGAACGACGCGGCCGATACTTTGTTTTTGATCGTGTACACGTTGCCGCCCGTACACATAAACGGGATTTGTTTTGTTTCGATGATCGTCCGGGTGGATGGTTTGTACGGTTGTGTCCAGTTATTAAATGCCATTTGTTTGTTGTTTAGATTGCAAATATAGGTTGCGCGATCGAAACCGCCAAATAAAAAATGGCCGTGGCGTGGAAACGCCGGCCATGTTTTAATCCGTACCCTATGAAAACTTTTAGTAATGTAGCACAAAAAAAGCCAACGTGGAAACGTCGGCCGGTAAGGTTCTGTGATAAATCCGCAATTAAATAAATTATCAACGCTAATATAGTAAAAAGCCACCGTGGAAACGGCGGCCGTGAAAAAAATCATACTGTTAACCACCGGCAAAGGTAAGTATAAAAAAAGCCAACCCGGACGAATGGGTTGGCCAACAACAAACAAACAATTTTTGTAACCAAAGTGGACACAATGGTTGTACGACAACGCCAAAGATAGGGGAAAAATGGCCAACGTAGAAACGCCGGCCGTGGAAAAAAGAGCAACTATTTTATTACGCCGGCGATCTGTAAATATGTTGCCACGTACCGGATCCAATCGATATGGTGGTTGTCGAAATCTTCCGGATCTTCCATCACCGCGCCAAACCGGTCGATTTTGCGACTATAATTTTCCTGCTCATGTTTAATATTGATCGAATCGGACGTGTAATAAACCCGCAAATTAGACAAAATCCCGATCCCGTCGATGATCGATCCCGGCGGTTTGGGTGCCGCCATGGCGTATTCCCATCCCGACGTGCGCAACGCCAATATCTTTAACCGGCGGTTGGGATCGCATATTATTTCGGCCGTGTACGGGATATTAATGCGACTAAACAACCAATTTACGATCCCTTCTTCGGCACCGGCGATTTGTTCCCGGTCGGTTAAACTCATTTTTTCGCGCAACGTGTTTTCGCTGCTATAATTTAATTCCCGGACGTAAATGGCGCCATCGTAATATTTCAACGCGCCCACCGCCCATGGATCCACCGCGCCCCAATCGCATCCGTAGTATTCCGGGACGTCCAACGCTAAATAGTCCGATAGCGGGATATCTTGCCAACTAAAAATCCGGTTTGGCTTTTCTGCGCGTAATCCCAACCCGTACACCGACCAATTGTACCGGTTGGCGCTGCGCTTGTATTCGTTTAATTGGCACCGGGCTAATTCCCGGACGTCGGCGGGTGGAAACCCTTGCGGATTGGTGGCGCACCCGTACACGGCCGCCAATTCGGCCGTCAATAGCTTTTTGGCAACGATCCGGCAATCTTTAATGGTTTGATACGATAAAATTTTATCCCTTTGGGCGTCCGGGCAAAACCGGTTGTCGCGAAACGTGGACGTTATCACAATCGTTTTGTCGTCGCGTTCCAAATCTTCCACCCAATGCGCTTGCCGTGGGTTCCAATCAATAAAAATAAATTCCGCCGTCCGTTGGTCGATCTGATCGAAAACGTCGCGCGATATCCGGTACGGTTCGTTTAACCACGCGGCATCCTGATTAAGACCGTGGACGGAAACCGAATCGTCCGCGCCATGGGCTTCGATCCGGCATCCCGTGTTGTATTTTAAATAAGTTTTGGTGGCGTTAAACTTGTTTTGAAACTGCCACCGGCCGGTCGCCATTAACCGTTTTTCAAGATCCGACCATACCGTATCCACACAATCCACTTTTGTATCGCGCCAAATGGTTAAACGCTTGTTTCGTTCGTTGCGCGCATACGTGTCGTAACAATCGATTAGCGAATACGTTTTGGAACTGCGCGACGATCCCTTGTTGATAATGTATTTATACCGGCGGGATCCGTCCGGGTTTTTAGCATTAATGGCGTCCCAATTTTTATTGAAAACGGGCGTTACTTCCAGTTTTAGCGATGGCCGGTTTTCAACTTTCCCATTTAGTTCCATCGGGATATTTTATTTGCAGAAAGTTAATTAAATCCGCGTTTATCGCGCTTTCGTGCGTCGAAAAAAATGGCCGGTCGCGGGTGGCGTATTCCAATTCGTGGTATGCGTGATCGCCGCGTATTTTACAATCGCAAAGATATTGCGGATTTGGCAACCCGTTGGCGTACGTGGTTTTGATCGGCGTTTGTTCGTCCATGGCTTCAAAGGTTTCAATAAACCGGTCGCGGCGCATTATCATCGGGCAATGAACGTCGAAATTAAGCCAACCGGGCGCGCAATTGCCATACATACGCCGGTAATCGCCCCGGTGATGGCGGATCGCGAGTTGTTCGCACGGTTGGTCGTAATAATTTGGCAAATCAATGCTGAAATCTTCGGCCGCAAAAAAATCGTCGTTGGAATATAAAAAAACGGGATCCTTTGCGGCCAATACTTTTATTTGCATCGATTTTTCTTTTTCACCTTCAAAATCCGCGCGCGGGATATGGTCGCCCGTGTACCATTCCGGACGGTCGCCGATGATTAGTACGCCGGTAAGTGCGGCGAAGTGTTTGGCCATGCTGCGTATGGCGTACCGTAATTCCAATCCATCGGCGGCCATCCGATATGGGATCACTAATCGCATTGGTACCCGGTTAAGTTTAGTTCGGGCAATGGATCGCCGGAATGGGTGCGCGCATTGCTTATTAAGGGTATTAAACTGTATTTATCGGCGAAAATGTGCAATAATTCGGTTAATTCGTCCATTTTATCCCCGATTTCTGCCTGATCGTGCGCAAAATTGCTCGTTTCTGTCATATAATTTGTGCGTTTAATGGTGTTATAAACCGCCCATTGTACCCGGCGGCGCGGCATTTATCGATTATTTCTTCCAAAAAATTCCAACTTAGGATTACAAGGTAATCCGGCGGGTGGGCGGTAAGGTGATCCATCCCGACGATTGGTATGCCGGTACCGGGCGAAAACTTGCCTATTTTTTCCGGCGTTTGGTCGATAATGTACGGGATTTGTTTGGTGGTGATCCCGGCCACGTTTAACAGGGTATTACCTTTGGCCGACGCTGCAAAACCGTAAATGCGTTTGGCGCGAAGTTCATAGAGCAATTGGGTAAACGCGTTTACCCGTTTTTCCACCTTTTTTGCCCACGCGTAATACGTGCGGATATCGGCGTACCCGCCATGGATTTCCCGGTTTAAAAACTGTTTAACGCCAACGGTTTGCCCGTGGCCGCGATGGCGGATATGACACCGCACCGATCCGCCATGGATATCGTGGTGGCTAACTTCGGTAAGTTCCAACGCGCATTGGATACACAGATAAGCCAACGGGACGATGGAAAAATACGATAGGTGTTCAAAATAGACCGTATCAAATTCGCCCTTATCAATAAAATCGATTAGGTATGGAAATTCCAACACGGCAACGCCGCCCGGCGCTAATGCCATCCGGATCGCCGTTAAAAACTCTTTTACGTCGTCCACATGGGCGAAAACGTTGGTCGCCGTAATTAGATCCGCCCGTGGCCACGCGGTGGCGGCCAAATGTTCCGCCGCTTCAATATTCCAAAACGCTTGAAACGCCCGGATCCCGTTTTGTTCACAAATTGCGGCCAAATTTTGTGCGGGATCGACGGACAACGTGCGGTGGTGCAAAACGTCGCGAAATTCCATTAATAGCGCCCCGTCATTGCCGGCAATATCGATATGAAAGGATTGGTCGTTTAATTTATATTGTGCCGCTAAATCGTGCGCCATCGCCCGTGCGTGGCTGCGAAACGTTTGCGATATGGACGACCGGTAAACGTAATGGCCAAATAATGTTTGCGGATCCACCACAATCGATAGTTGGGATAATCCGCAACGTGGGCAAAGTAATAAACGCAACGGGTAACGCGGTGCAATTTCGTCGGCGTTTGATAATAAATTATTGGATAACGGCATCAATCCCAAATCCAAATATTGTTCAAGATTTGGCGACGTGCATACGCGGCAAGTGGTATGGTTTTTAAACATGGCTTTTGATTAGGCCATGCGAAATTAAAAAATCTTTATCCGCTTTATGCGATGGCGGTTGGTTACGCGATAGGCTTGCCGGGTGGTACCGTTGGCCAATGGTGAAATCGGGTATTATGAATGGCGCGCCAAATAGTTCGTACAACTGATAATAAAAGTATAGATCGCAAAACGTACGCAACCGTGGATCAAAACGTAAATGGTTTTTTTGAAACCCAATAACGGATGGCATCCCGACGCGGTTTTTATCAAAATCGCCGTGTACGTATTTAGCTTTGCACCGTCCCGTCCGGATCCCGGATCCGTTTAACTGCGCCGAATTACTGATTACCCAACCGTGGTGGCTTAGTGCGGCATCGAATTGTTGTAACGCGTCGCGCGTCATAAATAAATCATCCTGACACATTATTTTTATTTTGGTGCCGGTGGCGTGATCGATGGCAAAGTTTAAATTTTCCGGCGCACCGACGATTGGGTTTTGGTAATACGTGATCGGTAGTTTGGGATGGTTTTTTGTTTCCCGGAAAATTAGCGTATCGGTGGAATTGTCGGCGATGATAATTTCGTATGGATCCGGGTGGGTTTGCGCTTCGATGGATTTTAATAGCATCGATAAAAGGAAATGGCCGGCGCCCATTTGTTCGTACGTTGGAATTACGATTGATATCATTAGTTATCTTTTATATTTCGCGAATGGACACAATGGAACGATATGGCGTACGATAGTATTTCCAACAACTTATTAAGCGTTACCGGGTGATGGTTGGCCGGGTTGGCGGCATCAATCCGGATGGTGCGGGTTGGTACAACCAAATCGCCCACCTTGCGGCCATACGCGATGGCGTTGCGCCATGCCATATCGATCACGTCTTGCGGTATGTTATCAATTTCGATTGTCAATTTTGCCATGGTATCTTATTTTAAAGATTGCGGTTAAACCTTCGGTGTGCGGTGGCCGGTCGGCTTGTTTTAATCCCACCATAAATACGGGTTTGGTGCGGCCGTACACGTAAATTTTATGCGGGTGTTTGCGTCCTATTTGCTGCGCTTTCATTAGTTCAGAAAAATTAAAATGGGTAATTGTTTTTCGCAAATTTGCCGATCGATTTGGCCGATTTCCACGCCGGTCGTTAGCCACATTAATTGTGTTACGTCGATGTTATGTTTGCGGATCCTGAAAAGTTCGCCGGCGTTTCGGGCACCGCCGCAAAAAATGTATCCTTTAATGTTTTCGTACTTCATACTAATTTCAAATGCGGTACGTGCGCAATCGTACCGGGTTTTAATGTGATAGGATTAATTTGTACACCTAAACGCCATGCCGCAAAGATAAACGCGGTTTGATCAAATGCGTTATAATCGCGCACTTCGCGCCACCAATAATCCAACACGTCGATCACGGGTTGGGTATTGCGGATGGCAACTATGCAGCAATCGAATAATCCGGCGTTGGCGGGATAACCAATCTTTCGATATCCTTCCACTTGTTGCCGGATCGGTTTATACCGGTAACGCGTGATTAAGTATTTAGACCCGCGATCCATTTGTTGTTCGATGTACGCGGTTTCGTCGTAAATGCACGTGCGGGATCCGTGTTTGAGTGCGGCCAAATCCGCGTCGCCCATGGCGGCCAAAATTTGCCCGATGAAATCGGTGGTTTGTACCTGTATCTTTCCATCGATCCAAATAAAGATATCGGCGGCAAAACTTTGGTGCGGTTGGCACTTATAAAATAACGCTTTTTCGCGATCGGTGCGCCCGTCGTTGGTGATATCGATACGGTCGCCCGTGATAAGGTACCGGGACACGTGATCCGTCCCGCGTTGCGCGGGAAATACTTTTGGGCGATCGATCCCGCCGATGATCGCGGTAATTACTGCAATGTTCATTGTACGCATTTAGTTGTGGACACGGTTAATAATACTTTGCCAAACGCCATTTCCGAACGGCGTACCGTCGTTCCGGGTTTTGATACTTCGCAATCCACGGGAACGGTGAACGATTGCCAATGATCGCCATCGACGTACGTTGTGTTGGTCGTTTCGCATACGGTACATTTTGCCATTGGGTTTTCGTCCTTACTGCAACCGGCGATGGCGACGGCGATTGCGATGGATATAATTGTTTGTTTCATACAAATAAAAATCGTCGCCTTCAATCGTGGTCGCGTGGTAAGACGCGGCCTAAATATCCGGCGACGAAAAAGTTTAAGGTTTAATGGCCATGGTCGATATGGCCGCCCGTTTCGTTCCCTTACCGGAACGGTTGCAATATAGTTATTCCGGCAACAACGGAAAATTTTTATCGATAAATTTTTTCGCGGCCATTTCGGCTTGCGTGTACGTTAAAAATCCATATCCCGCGTCGATCATTCGCATTGTGCGGTCGTTATCGATAACGTAATTCCAAACGTCGTCGGTTTCGCGTTCGATCGTAATGGTAAATTCGCCATACACGAAATGGTACTTATTGTTTAGCATTGCGCTTGATGATTTTAACCATCCCGGATAATTCCGAATTGGTATAGTAATTAAATTGCCCGTTGGCTTCCTTAACCGTAAACGAATGTTGGCGGACGGATCCGTACCGGGTGCGTTGTATCCGGTGGCGCACCACTTCGATCCCGATGGCGCGCGCGTCGCGTACAAGTTTTGCGACGCGCGGAAACTCCCGCATGGATAATTCGATATCGTAATATTGATGGTTCATTATTTTTCAATTTCAGCGTTTGCCCAATATTCGGCGGCCATTTCTTTTTCCATATCCGCCATTTCTTTTTCCAGTATGGCGGCAAGTGATTGCAGCGTGTCCAAAGATCCGGAAACGCTTTTGCCGTTCGTGGGATCAACCATAAAATACGTGTCGTTTCCGATTAGCGTGATTTCGATTTTCATGTTTTTTTTTCGTTTGAAATGTAAAGATACGATATCGTAACGTACTATCCTAATTTTTGGAAATCTATTTTTTTGGGATCCCTTCGCCGGGCGGCCGGAAAATTATTTGCCGGCCGGGTATGCGTGATCGGGATTAGACCGCCGGGATCCAACGCCCGGTGGCCAAATATTGCGCGACGTTGGTATTACCTTCTTTATGTTCGGCAAACGTATGTTGGCGGTTGTTGGTAAGGGTAACGCACACAAACGCTTTGGTGAAACGTGTGATCGTGATCACGCCCATCGGCGACCCGTCGCCGTAAAACGCTGCAAATTTTTGTCCGATTTTGATTTCTGAAATTGTCATACTGTGTTTGTTTGAGCAACAAAGATAGGATCCGCAAACGTAACCACCAAATAAATCTAATCTATTTTTAAAAATATTTTCGCGTTCGGGTAAAGTTCACGGGCGCGATCCATTAGACGTTCGCGATCTGCGCCGTCCAATACTTTGCGGGATCCAATAAACAACCCGTAATTGTCCCACCGATTGCGGCGGACAATTACTTTGCGCACGTTGTAATCCGGTTGCGTACGGTGCGCGTATGCGCCCGTGATTAGGTTGATCTTCATTACTTGAAGATTACGGCCAATCTTTCGTTGGCGTTGTTACTGATCCAAATATGGGATCCACCGAAACCAACCTTTAAACCTTTGTGCGAATATCCCAAATGGCGCGCCATACGATCGGCGATTAACGCTTTTGATTTGTCAAAATCAAAACCGGCAACGCCCGTTGTACCAACGATTTGATTAAAAATAATGGTAATGGCTTTATCCGCTTTGCTGTTTTTTTCGATTAAAAGTTTCATTTGTTTGTCGTTTAGAGTGTAAATATAGGATCCTTTATCGTAACCACCAAATTTATTTTGATTTTAATTTTATAGCTTCTTTCATATCCCGGATATCGCGGCGCGCATTACGCCCGGTGTTGGTCTTTTTATCGTTTGGACGTAATTGGTTGTAAAAAGCAACTTTGCTATCTAATGCGATTTGGATCTTTGCGATCGGCCAAAATTCGGTAGTAAAAGGGTTCATTTGTTTGTCGTTGTTTGAAGTGTAAATATAGGATCCTTTTACGTAACCACCAAATATTTGTTATCCACATTTTGTGGATATAAATATTTGGTGGTTTGGTTGCGCGGTCGTAACTTTGAAGGGTGGGCGGGCGGGATGCGCGATCCATCCCGGCGGCGTCGCCGAAAGACGATAACCCAAAGATACGATAAAGAAACCTAATGGCAAAATTTAGTTTTCCACGTTTTGTGTATAACTTATGTTTGGTGGTTACGTAAAAGGATCCTATATTTGTGGAACAAAAGCAAACAATATGAAAATCGAAATCGGACAAAAATTGAACTTGAAACGCGACGCGGTGGTTACCTTCGGTGATAGCGAAAAAAATCCAATTGTAACAAAGGTGATCGACGCCATCGAATACACCGACGGGTATGTTAATTATTTCACCTTTAAAGGTGGTAAAACAAAATATCGCCTTTATGGCAGCGAAACGCAAC
>Ga0208454_1000179_pt1 | contig 43965 bp, 55 predicted proteins | sample EasRivMeERMZT100_FD_187530 | JGI IMG/M metagenome (GOLD analysis project Ga0208454, IMG submission 187530) | Soil microbial communities from meander-bound floodplain in the East River, Colorado, USA - East River MetaG ERMZT100 (SPAdes) (version 2) | ecosystem: Environmental > Terrestrial > Soil...
AGGAACACAACAAGGCCTTGTCGATCGCGCGCGAGCTGCAGGATCGCGGCCTCGACGTCAGGGTGCAGCAGGACGTCCACCACTCCACCCTGCAGGCGTTCGTGCGCGAGAAGCTCAAGCGCGGCGAAGAGCTGGCTTGGGAAAAGCTCGGCATCTTCGTCGGGCGCAGGGCAACCGTGAAACCGGCGGGTGATGACCATGAACAAACGGGCTCAAATTGATTTTCTGAACCGGACAGTCGCCCTCCTGGAGAAAATGAACCTGAAAGAGCGTCACCTCGTGCTCATCGCCCTGTTGGGCTGGCACGTCAGGACGGCTCCTGAAGACATGAAGCAAAGAACGCTCACTCATATGAGTGAGCAGGCTTTCAAGCTGCTCAAGCAGGCTGAGAAGAGGGTCTTGGATGAAGCATCTGATCTTCGACACTGAAACCACCGGGCTCCCGAAGAGCTCGCTGCAGCCGCTCGAAAAGCAGCCGCGCGTGATCGAGTTCGCCGGCATCCTCTGGAACGACGAGACCGGCGACGAGCAGGAACACTGCTGGCTGTTCAATCCGGGCGTTCCGATTTCGGCAGAGGCGACCAAGAAGAACAACATCACCGACGACATGGTGAAGGACGCGCCGCCGTTTGCCACAAACGCACCGGCCATCCGCTCGCTGCTGATCGTTGCCGACGTGATGGTGGCGCACAACCTGTTCTTCGACATGCACATGCTGGCGAACGAATTCCGTCGCGCCAGCTCCGCCGCCGTGACGTGGCCGAAGGGGATCTGCACCGTGGAGGCGACCGAGCACTTGCTCGGCCACCGGCTCAAGCTCGCCGGCCTGCACCGCCACCTGTTCGGTGAAGACTTCGAAGGCGCCCACCGCGCCATCACGGACGTGCGCGCATTGCTGCGCTGCTACAAAGAGCTGCGCAAAAGGAACCTGGCATGAGCGAGACGTGGACCTTCACCGGGCAGCCATACCTGCTGTGGCCGAAGTGGGTGCAGGAGGCGCGCATGGTCGGTCGCGTAAGGATGTGGGTGCAACAGGAGGACGGCACGCATGTCCTCAAGGATAGGGTGGTGCCGAAAATTCGAGGTCAGGTCGTGTATCCCGGCGAGCGGCTGGTGCTCACTGAGTGCGGCATCGAGCACGAGATGAACCAATGACTGAGAGCGCGGTGGAAGCGGCAGCGAATGCAATGCTCGCGCTTGAGCGTGAGAACGACCGGCCGTCTCATCTCGACTATGCCCGCGCTGCCATCGACGCAGCCTCGCCTTTGCTCGCGGCCGAGATAGAGCGGCTAAATACGTATCTGGATGGGCAAGTTCGCTATTATAACGAGCGGCGCCAAAAAGACCTATCCGAGATCGAGCGGCTAACGGCGGCGCATGACGATTACATGGTGCGCGCAAACGCCAACGTGTGTGAACTCAACCGCGAGATCGAGCGGATGCGCGCGGAGATCGAGGGCATGAAGCTGCAAGCCAAGGACGACGCTGAGCGAGGTCGCCATGACTGACATCGTGAAGCGGCTGCGCCTTATCGAGAGCGGTCACTGGACCGGCCTTGGCCGCGCGTGGCTACAGATGTCTGGGCGCGAGGCCGCAGACGAGATCGAGTTGCTGCGCAAGGCGCTCGTGGAGATCGCTGATATGTGCCCGGCGACGGCCGATATTACGCTCGCGCACGACATGGCCGACCGCGCCGACCGCGCAATCCGAGGTGACACACATGACTGACATCGTGGAGCGGCTGCGCAGTCGCCGGGAGATGGTCGATATGGGGCATGGCAACGTGATTGACGTGCCTGACGAGGATTGCGTTGAAGCCGCTAACGAGATCGAACGGCTGAACGCTGCGCGCCGCGTCGACGGCCAGCGTATGGTCAGGATGGCGGACGAGTATGAAGCGCGGCAAAACGAGGTCGATCAGCTGCGCATCGAGCTGGAGCTATGGAAGGCTCGCGCCTATGCGGAGGGTTTCGTTCTCGCAAAGGAAGGAAAAACATGAGCGCACGCATCCGCACCGGATATTCCTTCCGCCACGCAGCAGGCAAGATCGAGGACGTGCTGAAGCTGCTGCAGCATTTCAAGTATTCCCGCGCCCCGATCACCGACACGGCGAGCACGTATGGCTGGGTCAAGTGGTCGGCGCAGGCGCGCGCACTCGGCATGGATCCGGTCTTCGGCGTCGAGCTCGCCGTGTCGAGCGACATTACGGCAAAAAAGCCGATCGTCGACTATTGGACTTTTCTTTCGCGTGATAGCGTCGTTCCGTTGCACGGTCTCATTGGCGTGGCGACCGGGCAATTTCGCTATGAACCCCTGCTGACGATCGACCAGGCAGTCAGTGCAGCGTCAGTTGTCAACGTCATCATGGGTCATCGCGCCCCGGTCGGGACCCTCCAAGCCCGGCCGGGGTTGTGGTTCGGTGCGGGCCCTGGCGTCGTGCGTCCGCAGCTGGCGCTCGCGCTGGAGCAGCGTCACCCACCCGTCGCCGTCTGCAATAATCGCTTTCCTTTCGAGCGCGACCGCGCCCTCTATGAGCTGGTGTGCGGCCGCCGCGCCATGTCGCAGTCCTACGAGCAGCACATTCTGTCGGACTATGACTTGGAGCGCTGCCTGCGCGATCACGATCTCGACCTCGACTTGCCCTATGAGGCAATTGACAACCGCAATATCGTCCTGGAGCAGGCGATCGCCGTCCTGCCGCACGCCACCATGCTGAAGCCGGACAGGTCGCAGGGATCACTGAGGCAAATATGCCTGCTGGGGGCGGAAAAGCTCGGCCTGTCGCTGAACGACACCTACACGACACGCCTCAACCGCGAGCTGGAGCTGATCGCGTCCAAGGGGTTCGAAGACTACTTCTACCTGGTGGCCGATCTCGTATCCTGGGCGCGCGAGCGCATGTTGGTGGGGCCGGCGCGCGGCTCTTCCTGCGGATCCCTGGTTTGCTACCTGCTCGGCATTACCACGGTCGACCCGATCCCCTACGGGCTGCTGTTCGAACGCTTCATCGACGTCAACCGACCCGACCTGCCCGACATCGACATCGACTTTTCCGACCAGCACCGCGAGCTGGTGTTCGACTACCTGCGGCAGAAGTATGGGGCGAACAAGGTCGCGCGGCTCGGCACCGTCAACATGTACCAGCCGCGCTCCGCCCTGAAGGAGCTGGCGATCGCGCTCGACATCCCGGTGTGGGCGACCGACGCGCTGGCGGACCAGGCCGAGCAGACATCCCTGAAGGAGGCCCTGGAAGGCAGCATGCTGGCCAGGAGCTATCCCGAGCTCAAGCACAACGCCCTGCGCATGGAGGATCACCCAAGGCATGCTGGCCAGCATGCGGCAGGCATCGTGATCACGGCCGGCGACGTTGCCGACGTCGTGGCGGTCGATCGGCGGACCGGCGCCACCATGTGCGACTACCGCGACGCCGAGACCTTGAACCTGCTCAAGATCGACGCGCTCGGGCTGACGCAGCTGTCGATCTTCGAGGACGCCCTGGAGCTCGCCGGCCTGCCGCGCGACGCCCTGTCCAAGGTCTCGTTCTTCGACCAGAAGGCCCTGCACATTCTCAACGCGCGCCGCTTCGCCGGTATCTTCCAGTTCAACGGGCCCGCGCTGCAGAACCTCTGCACCAAGACCACCATCAACTCGTTCGACGACATGGTGGCAATGACGGCGCTGGCACGCCCGGGACCGCTCGACAGCGGCGAAGCGCAGCGCTGGGTCGGCATCAGGACCGGCAAGGCCAAGCCGACCTGGCCGCACCCGCTGTTCGAACCGATCCTGAAACCGACGCTCGGCATCGTGATCTACCAGGAACAGGTCATGCAAATCTGCCGATCCGTCGGCATGTCGTGGGAGGAAGTGTCTGCTTTGCGCCGGCTGATCTCGAAGTCGGCAGGGCCTGAGGCCATGGAAAAATATTTCGAGAGCTTTGTCCGAAACGGCATTACCGCCGGCATACCGGAACAAACCTTGAACGACGTCTGGAGCGTCCTGAAGGCGTCAGGAGCCTACTCGTTCAACAAGTCGCACGCGGTGGCCTACTCGGTCATTTCGTTCTGGTGCTGCTGGCTGAAGGCGCACCATCCGCTGGAATTCGCCGCAGCCACCCTGACCCATGCGGGCGACGACATGCAGCTCAAGCTGCTGCGCGAGCTTGCCAGGGAAGGCACGCGGTATCTGCCTGCCGACGCCAAGCTGTCGACCGACAAATGGACGGTGGCGACCATCGACGATCGCAAGGCCCTGATCGGACCCCTGAGCAATATCATTGGTATAGGTCCGCAACACCAAAGGACAATCCTGTCCGCGCGTGTCCGCCCCAACGAGCGCCTGCCGGCCAATATCGGCAAGATCCTGCACCGCATGAAAACCAAGGTGGACGACCTCTGGCCGATCCAGACCGCTATATCCGGTCTGATGACCGAGCAGCTGAAACAAGATCTTGTGTCGAAGCGCACCGACATCATCGACATACAGCCTAATGGGCAGTCCTTTACCGTGCGGGTGGAAGGACTGATCGACTCCTTGAAGCAAATCAGCGAGAATTCCCCCGAGCGGATCCAGCGCAGGCAAGGACGCAAGGCTGGCGGAGACCACGCGCTCAATCTCTGGATCAGAGACGACACCGACAAGATCTTCGTCAAGGTGGACTGGTCGCTGTTCGAAGAGATGGGCAAGGAAATCATTGATCGCGGCAAAGGCTACTATTCCATTCGCGGCACCGTCCCTGCTGATTTTCGCATGATACGGCTGGAGAAATTCCGCTTCATTGGATCAGGGGTGGCAGACGATGCAAAAGATCTCGCAGCTGACTGACGTTCCGTCGATCGCGCTCTACCTGGGCAGGATCGGCGCCGTTCCCCGCTCCATCCGCGTCGCCATCATCGAGGACAAGAAGGGCAAGTATTGGGAGGACCGCGCCTACGTCCGCTTCGATCCCAAGGCGCGCACCGTCGCGGCGTCAGCGGACGACTACGCGCCGAGCGAGGAAGAGCTCGAAGCGATCATCAAGGACATGGAAGTCTACCAATGGCCGGGATCGAAGCTGCTCGGCAAGATCTACGAGCTCCCGGACGCCCTCAAGGGCGAGCCGCCTGACAGCCTGTTCGAATTCCGCAACAAGGCCGGACAGCTGATCATGCTGCAGCAGCGCACCGAGAAGACGGATCGCGGCAAGTACCGCCCGTGGACCTGCTTCGACGACGACGAGTGGCGCATGACGGAGCCGGACGGTCCGTTGCCGTTGTGGGGCATGGAGCACCTGAAGGACCACACGACCGTTTTCATCCATGAAGGCGCCAAGGCGGCCCGCGCCATGCACCGGCTGGTCAACCCGGTGACGGAGGCCGACAGGGCAGCCCTGAAGGCGCACCCTTGGGGACAGGACATGTCAGGCGTCGCGCACCTGGGCTGGATTGGAGGCGCCCTCAATCCATCCAGGACTGACTGGTCGCAGCTGGCCAAGTCAGGCGTCAAGATCGCCTACATCGTTGCCGACAACGACGTCCACGGCACCGTTGCGGTGCCGCGCATTGCCAGGGAGCTGCGCGGCATCATGGCGCTCAGCGTCGAGTTCAACGACACCTTCCCTCCGTCCTTCGACCTGGCGGACGAATGGCCGGACAACTTCTTTCACCACCGCGCCAACGACACCATCTATCGCGGCCCGAGCTTCGAGGACCACCTGCAGCCTGCCACCTGGGCAACGGACGAAGTGCAGGTGAAGGGGTCGAAGAAAAAGGCGATCGTGCTGCGCAACGAATTCAAGAGCCTCTGGTCGTGGGTCAGGGAGACAGACCAATATGTCTGCGTCGAGCGCCCGACCATGCGCTACACCAAGGACATCTTCGACGGATATGCGTCCGCCTTCAGCCACGGAGGCAAGTCGATCTCCGCCATGCTGCGCGCGGAGTGGCGCTCGCAACTGGCAAAGATCGCCTACCGCCCCGACACCGACGAGCGCGTGATCAGCAACAAGGGCGACGTCCGCGCCATCAACGTCTTCTCTCCCACGCGCATCGCCTCCATGGCCGGCGACGCGACGCCCTGGAACGAGTTCATCCGCTACCTGTTCCCGGACCCTGCGGAGCGGCACGAGATGATGCGTTGGTGCGCGACCCTGATCGCGCAACCCGCCATCCGCATGGGCTACGCCACCCTGCTGGTGACGGAGACGCAAGGGATCGGCAAGAACACGCTGGGTGAAAAGATCCTGGCTCCCCTGGTCGGCATGCACAATTGCAGCTTTCCGAACGAGCGCGAGGTAGTGGAAAGCCAGTTCAATTCCTGGCTGGTCAACAAGCGCTTTGCCTTCATTGGCGAGATCTATACCGGACGATCGTGGAAGGCGGCAAACCTGCTCAAGTCATACATCACCGATCGCGAGACGGCAGTGAACGAGAAGTTCATCCGTTCCTACACGACGGAGAACTGGATCCACGTCATGGCGTGCTCGAATTCGCTGCGCGCGCTCAAGCTCGACAACACCGATCGCAGATGGCTGGTTCCGACCCTGACGGAAACACCGTGGCCGCACCGCCAGTGGGTCGAATTCAACGACTGGCTCGAAGGGACCGGGCTGTCGATCATCAGGCACTGGGCCGAGACGTTTGGCGACTATGTCAGGATAGGCGAGCACGCGCCCATGACGGCGCGCAAGCGCGAGATGCAGCGCGAGAGCGAGAGCGAAGCGGCGCAGCTGCTGCACGACTGGTGCGAGGCGCACGTCGACATGCCGATCTCGGTCGCGGAGGCAGCCATCCTGCGCATGCTGCAGCACAACATCAAGCAGGTCTACGAGAGCAAGCTGGAGCTGCGCCGCATCATGGAAAAGGTCGGCTGGGTCGCCTTCAAGGAGCGGCTCAAGATCGACAGCACCATGCAAACCGTCATGATGTCGCCCAAGGCAGCGCAGGACCTGGCCAGCTATCCAGGCGAGATAGAGCAGCGCAAATGGGTGCGATCGATCATCAAGCTGCCGATTGACCCGGACGAGGCGACGCTGTAAAGGGCTTTCCAAGGAGTTCTAGCCGCTCCGTCCCCCGCAAGGGGTGGGGCTATGCATGTCCAAGGCGGAGTGCAAGGACATGCTTCAAGCGGGATGCGACAGAAACGCGGCAACCGGGAAGCCAGAAGTCCGCGAGGCCCGGCAATGAGGGGATCATGATCGAGATCGAGATCGGCGCCCAGACTTCCGTCCTGCGCGGCGACGTGGCGCAGCACGGGCGCACCTTTTCCAACGAGCTGGAAGGGCGCAGGCGCTGGATCGAGCAGGAAAATCGCTTCGTCTTCGAGACGACGCCGCACAATCTACGGATCATTAAGCAAGCTTTCCCGGAGCTTGCGTTCAGCCTTCCGCAGTTCGGCGAGCAGGTGCTCGTAACGGTCGGGATCGTTCCCGCCTTTCGCATGCAGCCGCGTGACTACCAGCTCGAATGCTTCGAGCGCTTCCGTGACGCGGCGGTCTTTGCGCTTTTTTCCGATCCCGGAACCGGCAAGACCAAGACAGCGCTCGACATCATTTCCTGGCGTTGGCATCGCGGCCTCGTTACTGGCGTCCTGGTGTTCTCGTCCCCGAAGGGCGTCCACGCCCAATGGGTCGAAGAGCAGATCCCGTTGCACATGTGGGAGAACGTACCACTGAGGGCCGCCTGGTGGAACGGCAGAAAAGAGCCGCACTGGGTCGGGGAGCCGACGCAGGAGCTGCAGATCTTCTCCACCAACATCGACAGCCTGAACAGCGACAAGGCCTACGGCGTGCTGGAGCGCTTTTGCCACGTTCACAAGGACAAGCTCCTGATCGTCGTCGACGAGAGCGACAGCATCAAGTCCTGGGGAGCGAAGCGCTCGAAGCGGCTGCGCCTGCTCGCCTTCAATGCGCAGTGCAAACAGCGCATGATCATGACCGGCACACCGATCGCCAAGGACCTGACGGACGAGTGGGCGCAGTTCTACTTCCTCAACCCCGACATCATCGGCCACAAGTACAAGACGTCGTTCCTGGCGCAGTTCTGCATCATGGGCGGCTTCGAGAACCGCAAGGTGGTCGGGCACAGGAACCTGGAGCTGTTCAAGAGCCTGACGGCGCCGCACATCTTCCGCGCAACCAAGGAGCAGCTGCACTTGCCACCGAAAATATACGACACCGTCGCCTTCGACCTGACCGACCAGCAGATCAAGCTGATCCGCGAAATCAAGGACACCTGCATCGCCGTGCTCGACGAGGAAAAGGACCAGCGCATCCTGGCCAGCACGGCAGCGACTGCCCTGCTGCGCATGCAGCAGATCTCGTGCGGCTTCGCGCGCTTGTCCGAGACCGACACCACCCCGATTGTCAATCCGCGCATGGACGCCTTGTTCAGCCTGCTCGACCAGATGCCGGACCGCAAGGTCGTGATCTGGTGCCGCTTCCAGTACGACGTCGAGCTGGTCACCGCCAAGCTGAACATGGAGCGCGCGCCGGCCATGTGCATCTACGGGCCCATGAGCGACGGAGCGCGCTCCATGGCCAAGACGCAGTTCATCGAGTACCCGGACATTCGCTACCTGGTGGCGACGCCGGACGCCGCAGGGCGCGGCCTCGACGGCTTGCAAAAGGGCTGCTCACACGCCATATACTACTCCAACTCGTTCAACGCCATTGCGCGGTGGCAGAGCGAAGACCGCATCCACCGCATTGGACAGAACGCGACGGCGAGCTACTTCGACCTGATCGCGAGAGGGTCACCTGATCGCGCGATCCTGAAGAACCTGCGCGCCAAGAAAGACCTGTCCAACCTGGTGCTGGATGACATCCGCAAGATCATCGAAGGAGAAGAATGATGGCAAGGAAGAAGAAGGGCTCCGAGAACCTCATGAGCCTGAGCGAGCGCGAGCAGGTCGTGTTCAAGATGCTGGCGCGGCGCCGCACGGCGTCCGCAGACGACATCCTGGCAGAGCTGCAGGGCAACGACGTGAAGATCCAGGCCAAGCGCGGCACCCACAGCCTGGGCGTGCTGATGAAGTACCTGACCGCGAAGGCGTGCCAGGAAGGCTTCATCATCACCATGGTGGGCGGCGGCCGTGGCGCCGGCAACAAGGCATCCTATCGCATGGAAAAGAGGTTCTGATGAACAGCGAAGACCTGGAGAAGCTGAACCTCGTCAGTCGCGAGCTGCAGCGCAAGGACAATCTGCGAGCGCTGCAGGCGGCACCGCCCCGCCCGGGCGGCATTGTCGGCGGCCGCCCTGACGGCACCATGGCGCCTTATTCCGGCCTCGTCGAACTGGTGCGCAACTCGATCAACGACGCGCGCAACATCATCGACAATTTCGAGAAGAGCACGATCGAGCTGGAAAGCAAGGTCGCGCAGCTCTCCGCCCAGCTCGACAACGAGCGGCACGCGCGCCGCGAGCTGGAGAAGATGATGGCGCAGATCGTCGAGCTGGTGGAGCGCAAATGATGGCGCCCCCTGCCTTGCCGGTCCTGTTCGTGATGATCGCGTTCGGGACCGTCAGCACCTTGTGGCCAGGACCAAAGGCGTCCGGCGACCAATGGACCCAGTCCGACCAGAACAGGGACAAGTTTGGACGGGTCTGGCCGAAGCACACCTTCGATGAGCGTTGGTGGCCCGGGGAAGGGCTGCCATTTCAACAGCCGAGCCCGTCCAGCGATTTTTCCCTGGTCCGGGTAGTCAAGACGATCCGGATCACGCCGGCTCCTCCTGAGCCTCCGCAGGAGGTCCAGCCCGTTCTTCGCCAGGCCGTTTGGCAGGACACCGTCGAGGTGGAGGAAAAGCCGTCTCCGCCGCCGCGCAGGACGGTGCGCAAGGCCTCGCTCGACATCTGCGCGCGCCACAGGATGCGCAAGGTGCATTACGGGAGAACGTGGCGGTGCCGCAGATAATCACTGACGATTGCTGCAGGGCCTGGATCGCGCGCGAATTCGTGGCCGGCCGCGCTCAAAAGGACATTGGCGCGGAGACGAACATCACCGACGCGATGATCTGCATCCATATCAAGCAATTCTGCGACGACTGGTCCGGCGTCGACGTGTCGGAGCTCAGGGCCTATGGCGACTGCAGGCGCAAATACGCCTATCGAGCCCTGCGACGCTGGTTCCTGGAGACTGGCGAAGAGCCAAAAAGGCCGATTGCCACCGGCTACGGATACGGCACGGAACGATATGACGACGGCTATTGGTCTGCCCGGAACGAGCATGCCTGGTTGCTGAAGGCGGAAGGGCTGACCTTGCGGGAAATCGGCCTTCGTCTCGGGGTGTCTCGCGAGCGGGCCAGGCAGATGATCTGGCATTTCGGCCGCCGCGTCAGGCGGGCCATGAAGCACACACGGATATGGACCCAATGATGAGTAAAGCCCTCAAGAAAGCCACCGGCAAATACGACAAGCGATCCGCGAAATTTGGGTTCTCCGAATGGAGCCTGATGCAGGAGCCTGAAATCCAGGAAGCCTTCAACAAGATCATCAAGATCGCCTGTGACATCGCCACGGAAGAATACAAGTGCGACGCTTGGTTCCCGATCGAGTGGGGCGAAACCGACGGCGTCGGTGGCAAGCCGCCAAAGGACCCGACGACCATTTATGTCGATCTCCCGCTCGGACCTGACGAGGACGATAATCCGCGCTGGAGTTTCACCTTGTCGGAGCTGGTCGAGAAAATGATCGAGAACCACGAGGAAGGCGGAGGCGGACCAATTAGCGGGCCCCAGGAGCGCATGTCCCTGGCCGTTGTCCGTGACGACTTGCGCCGGTTGGCCGGCGTGCTCGACGAGGCGCTCGATCGATGAACGGGGCCCTTGAGGAAGAATTCATCCTGGCGTCCGCGTCCCTGCAACGGATCTGGAAGATGCGCAGGGCGGAAACCAACCCGCTGAGCGACGTCGGCCTCGTCATTGGTCAGTGCAAGTTGTTGCAACTGCAAATCGAGAGCCTCGTTTTGATGAACGATCGGGAGGAACAGTGACCGAGCTCACCGATCGCATGCGGACCTGCGCGGCGTACATCATGAGCCGCCCGCATGACGCCCCAATGCCGACCGAGCACCTGCTGGATGACGCCGCCGAGCTACTGATCGCGGCGAGCGACCTGCTGGAGGCCGCGCCTGCTCCGCTGGGCGAGCCCATGAAGATCCTGGAGCCAGTCAAGCCGCCTGCAGTTGCAGCACCATCCGGTCCGGCATGGGTCGACGCCGGCAGCGCATTGCCGGTCCCCAACCCCTACCGATCGCAGAATACCTGCCCTTATTGCGACAGCCGCGCCAACAAGACAGTGCGCGTCACGGCAGGGATTGCGCTGATCTCGTGCCCGGCCTGCGACAGGTCCTGGCAGCGCTAGCAGCGCTTTCCACTGTTGCCCTTGCGCTTCGGCAGCTTGCCGCCCTTGTCAGAACTCATGAACTCCCTCCCGACCTTTTTCGGGATGCCGAGCGACGACTTGCCTTTCGCTGCTGCCGCCATCGCTTTCCGCTGCTGCTGGCTCACTGGGGGCATCGTATGCTTCCTTCTGCATGAACGGCCAAGGGCTGGCCAGATCCCGCGTGTAGGCCGCGACCAGGACCGACCTGTCCATGTACCAGCGCTGCGCGGCCGCCTTCAGGGTGCGGTGCCCGACCACGAACGGCTGCGGCCCTGACAGCCTCCCCCGTTCGAAGCAGATCTCGCCGTTCACCCGCATCACGCCGTCCGCCAGGGGCTGCGTGAACAGCGCGATGCCGGCGTCGTAGGGGATGGAAAAAGCGGCGACGGTCATGTCACTTCCTCTCGATGCAGGCCTTGAGCAGGCCTTCGCGCCGCTCCATTGCTTCCGAGACCGAGTACAGCGTGAACGTGAACATGCCCAGCACGATGGTGTTCAACACGATGATCACCAGCACGAAGGGCGTGCCGCGCAGGCTCGCGACGACGTCCTTGGCGATGTCGGTCGGGACGTTCATGGCGGCTTGGCTCCCGGCGGAGGGATCGATACCTGGGCCTGCAGCATCGACGCGACGAGCTCGGTCAGGGCGTCGAGCTGGATCTTCACCGCGATGAAATTTGCCGCCGTGAAGTTGTCCGGGAGCGCCGTCATGGCGCCCTTGACCGCAACCGCCACGTCGAGCGCCGCCAGCACGCCGGCATCGATGCGCGCGTTGGCGCGCTGCGCTTCGACCAGCGGATCAGGCGGCGGCGGCCCTGGCGGCGGATAAGGCGCGGGCGTTGGCGGATTGAGGTGGTGCTCGACCAGCGCCGGCACCTCGCTCTCGCCGGTTGCCGTGGACACCAGGAACGGCTCGCCGGTATCCGGCGTGACCATGAACATCTTGCCGTCGTAGATTTCCGGCTGGTGCGGTGCATAGGTGTAAGCCATGGTCAATATCCCGGCCGAGTGCGGAGAGCCATCACGCCAAAATCGGATGTGCTCCCGGTGTTGTTGTAGAACGCATAGCCATTCTGCGGCGGAGCTGAAGTGGCTCCAATGAGAGTGGTGCCGGATGCGCTGGCAAACCGCGTAACAGGCCCTCCACCACAAATAAAAGCCTCGCAAATGCCGCTCGCAAACGAATTGACGATGACTATTCCGGAAAAATTACTGATAATGGCGATCAATGCGGTGTTCGCGACGGTGATATAATTCATTGATGCATCGAGATTGTAGATGCCACCCAGCGCCCCCCTGGCAACCACACTGCCACCAACGTTGACGGTGCCAACAATACCCACACCGCCGTTAACTCGCAGTGCTCCTGTTGACGTAGAGGTGGAGGCTTCAACCGACCCCAAATGAACATAACCGGATGCTCTGTTGATGCTGAATGGGTTAATTCCCTGCATGGCTCCAGCATCGTCAAAACTTCGTATTGAAAAATCGCCAACCGCCGCCGCAGATGTCCGTATCCCCCAAACTTGTTTTGGTCCCTTAACAAGCGAAATTTCACACGCTTCGGTGTCGAGCGAAGACTTGATGATTAATTTCGGTGTCGATTTTGCAATAGTTACATCGCCAGCAAATTGGATGATCCCGCTCGCCCGCGAAATGGCCAAAGGAATGTCGAGAAGAGCACCAGCATCGTTAAATCGATAGAGGTTAAAGTCTCCAAGTGTCGCGTCGCTCAGCCGCCATAACCACTGCGGGACAGAATTCAGCATTACATAAATCTGACTGACGTTTGCCGCACCGGCTTTGTTGAGTTGAATTGTCGGGTCTGCATAAACCAGGTTCAGATTTCCCGTCATCGTGTCGCCGGCCACGTTGACATAGATTGCATCCAGATCGGCAAGAGCGCCGGGCATCACGGCCCACGCTCCCCACACGCCTGCGTTCTTTCTCCGGTTATATGTTACGGGGCCCGCAGACCCCGGCGGCGTCACATAAATGAATATGTCGTTGGTGCCATCCTCGATGATAATGCATATTCCAACGAAACGTGCGCCGGGGTTGGGAGCCCCTGTAGCCCCAATCGCAGACCAGAACGATCCCGCCTCGAAAACGTGCGTGTCGTAGTTGGTGACTTGTACGCCACGCACCTCGGCGTCGAGATTGGCCCGCGCATCCGTCGTGTTGTCCGCGCCAGTGCCGCCCATGTTGAGCGGCAGCTTCTGGTTCATCGTGTTGGCGAGATCGTTGAGGAACGTGTTGTAGCGCGTGCTGAAGATGGTCTGCGCCGGATTGCCGGGCGTGCCTTCCGGATAGTGGTAGAGCCCCGTTCCAATGTCGCGCGGCATTCTCGCCCCCTATGGCATCATCTGGTGCAGCGCGGACCACGCCAGCGCTTCGCGTTCGTCAGTATACGGTGTTCCGAGCACGCCCGTGCCGGCGCCGACGGTGCCGGCCGTGCCAGCGCCCATGCCTGGACCCGTCACCGGGACGGCGTTGCGCGTGGCGCGCGCGTAGGCTGGCGAACGGCCGCGCATGGCTGCCGCCGCGTCTTCCCAGCGGCGCTCGATGCCGCTCGCGGCGCTTCCGCGCAAGCGATCAGAAAGGAATTTGCCGCCGGCCAGCGCCGGGATGTCACGACCGAAATAATCGGCCCCAAACTTGGCGACGCGTTCCGGAAGCGTCGGCGTAATCGCAGCGGCGAGGCGGGCGCGTTCCTCTGGGATCCAGCCACGCTGGTTTGGGTACTCTCCCCTTTTCCTCTCTCCCAGCTTCAGGCCCTTCGGCACCAGCTGTTCACCAACCGGAGGTCCGCCTGCTTGTGCCTTGGCGGCCGCGTTGGCGGCTGGATCCGTCAGCTGCTGCGAGCGGAACATGGCGGCGCGATCGCCGCGCGCGCGGGCGACCACCTGGGCGGCCTGGGCCCCCAGCTGCGGGTTCGACGCGGCGCCGGCCCCTTGCTGGATCATGTCGTCGAGGGTGTCGCGCAGGATGGCGGCTGCGACGCCGGCCTTTTCGCTGCCGACTGTCGGCATGTTCTTCATGTTGTTCAGGGATTGCCTGAACCCGTCGACCTGTGCCGGCGAAATGCTGCCAGGGTGATTGCGCATGCGCTCCAGGATCTGGAACACGGTTCGCGCCTGCTCCGGAGCCACGCCCTGGGTGATCATCTGGCTCTCGGCCTGGCTCAGCGTCCCCTGCAGGTGGTTGCCGGGGTAGGTCACCGGGATGCCGCGCAGGACCTGGTAGCCACGGTCCGACAGGGCGCGCAGTTCCTGTTCGCTCGGTTGCCGGATCGGCTGCCCCGTCGCCGGGTTGCCGGCGCGCATCCGCACGGCTGACGCCGGCACCAGGGCTGCGCCGGCCGCGCCTCCGATCAAACCGCCGACGGCAGCGCCCTTGCCGGCGTTCTTGGCGTAGTCGGCCGGATCACCGCTGTAGGTGTTGCCGGCGCCTTGCAGGCCCCCGACGGTGGCGGCCTCGGTGCCGAAGCCGGCAAACCGGGCCAGCGGCCCGGCTCCCAGGCGGCCGGCAATGTTGGCGCCGAGCTTGGTGGCGCCGCCGGCAATGCCAGTGCCGACGCCACCGGCAATGCCGCCGACCGTCGACGCGACGGGGCTGCGCTCGGAAATGGCCTCGCGCCGCTTCAGCCGCGCCGCCAAGGCCTCGTCATAGCTCGGCTTGCGCCCGGTGATGACGTCGCCAACGGCGTCCATGCGCGGCAGCATGCCGAAGCTGCCGTAGTGCCCGACGCCCTCGAAGAAGTCGCCCGTGCCCTGTGCGAGGTACTCGCCCCAGCCCTGCTCCTTGCGCGGCTCGGGAAGACCCCTGTCGTATTTGCTCCTGGCGGGAGCCGCGTCAGGCGGAAGCGGCCCGACGAATTCATCGGAAGCTTCCGGCGCGGCGATCCTGTCGTATTTGCCCATCAGCGGCTCCCGGCAGCTCGCAGCTTGGCCCTGTTGAGAGCGAATTCAGCGGACCCAGGGCCGTATTCCCGATTGAAGTCGGCAATCTCTTTCGCCCTGGATGCCGGGTTTGCGGCAATGTCCCGCACCAGCGTTTCCACATGCTGCGGCATGATCCACGTCGCGTTGGGGGACTTGTAGGTCTCCGCGATCTCTCCTTCTCCGTTGAAGAAGCGATGAGCCCTGTCGTCATAGCTCGACAAGGTCCGGTTATTGCGCGCGATGCTCTGCTCGACGATCGCCTTGAGGGTCGACGGCTGCTGGCTGATGTCGCCCACCATCTTCTGGCCGAGCTGGACTTCGACGTTGCTGATCGGCTTCAAGTCCTTGATGGCGCTCGACACGCCATTGAGCAGCTTGGCGCGCAGCATCTCCGTGCTGCCGGCACGCGCGGCCAGCTGCGGATTGTTCAAGGCCCAGGCGCCAAACCTCGCAGCGTCCAGCCGGGGCTCGGCCCACTGTCCGGTGATCGGCAGGCCCGACCGCAACGCGTCCAGGATGATCTGGTTGTCTTCCTGGCGCGACGCCGTGATCTTCGCGGCGTCCAGCTCCTCGTCCATCTTCTTGTAGAGCCGCTCGGCCGGCATGCCGGACTTGGTGGCGAGCCGCTCTTCGCGCGCCGCCGTCCTGCGCTTACCTTGCTCGATCGGGTCATTCTCCTTCAGCTGCTCTTCCCACATGCGCTTGTTGACGTCGTCGACCTGGCTTTGGCGCCGGGTTTCCTGGGCTTTGTGGCGCTCCTGGCCCTGGTTGTAGCGCGCGGCGTTGGCCTTCTCGATCAGGTCGGCCGTATCGGCGGCCTTCTTGCGGAATTCCGTGCTGCGATTGGGGTCCTGGCTCATTTCGACGGCCCTGCGATAGCGGCCGTGCAGGTCGGGATCCCATTGCTGCGGGGGCGTTCCAGGCGCACCGAACCGGCGCGTTGCTTCGCCTTCCGACATCGGCAGGAAGTTTGGGGAGGCGCCGGGGCGCACGCCACCAGGCCCGGGAGGCGGTGCCGTCATTGATGGCGGGAAAGCCGGCAAGCCAGTGCCTGCTCCTGGAGGCGCAGCCCCGCCGGGGCCAGGAGGCGGGCCGGCAGTTGCCGGATCCGCCGCGCCACCAAAGCCGCCGACCTGCGCCAGCATTTGCGGCGGCATGCCGCCACCGGGTGGAACCGGACCAGGAGCGTCCGGGTTTGCGCCCTGGTTTGCCGTGGCAATCTGCGCCAGCATTTCGCGCGGCACGGGAGGTTGTGGGCCGGCGGCGCCAGCCATTGGGGGCGGCACCCCTCCGCCTATGGCAGGCGGCGGGGGCGGTGTATCAGTCGCGCCGGGGCCTGCGGTCGGGACTGGCGGAGCCGAAGGGGTCGGCGGGCTTGCGTCCGGCCGCTCCGCCATGGAGGCACCGGGGCCGGCGGGGGAAGGCCCGCCGTACGTCATGCCGGGCTGGCCAGCGTCCGACATCGTTTCCGCAGGATTGAGCGATGCCATCCTGGTTTGCATCGGCCCTGCGGCAGGCTGCGAGCCTGCTGCGCCTCCCATCAAGGCCTCGGCAATCTGCGCGCGGGAGATGTCTGGTTCTGGCGGCAGCTCGGCAACGGCTGCCGTGCCGGCGTCCGAGCTGGATCCGGGAGGCGGTGCGGCGGCGGGACCGGGAGGCGCAACGGGAGGGACCGGGACCGGGGTGTAGCTCGGGTTCAGCTTGCGCAGCTCTTTTGCGGCTTCCTCATCGCCGGCACGAATGCGCTTCTCTTCCTTGTCCAGGCGCGTGTCGCGGATGGTTTCCCCGATACTTTCCCCGACCGAGAAGATCCCCTTGCCGATCGTGTTGGGATAGTCGCGCGACTTGGCGGCGAGCGCGGCAGCCATGGCGCGTCGGGCCTTCAGCTGCTCGTAGGTCATGCCTGCCCCGGTCGGGTCGGCATAGAAGAACGAGCTGACGAGTGGGTTGCTGGTGAGGTCTTCGGTCGCCATGGCTCAGCCCCTGCTGCCGAAAATAGACCCAAGCTTGTCGCGCTTGATATGCTTCACGCCGTCGATCGTCTTGACGGCGTCAGGCGCGATCTTCTCGACGTCCTGCGCCATCGGTCCGACGTGGCGCTTGCCGTCGTCGAAGTCGTCCTTGTAGTCGTAGGCGTAGATCGGCAGCTCGCCCTTGGGCGACATGATCGATCCCATCGGTGCGATGTTTTCCTTCACCCGCACGTCTGAGGCGTAGGCGGCTCCGACCTTGCCGGCCGCTCCGAGCCCGCCGCCAATGATGTCGCCCCAGAAAGCCTGGTCGGTCTTGTAGATGTCGTTCTGCTGCGCAAAATTCTGGTTGATCAGGCCGGCGACGTCGGTGGTCGGGATTTGTGTCTTGTTCGCGTTGATGAAGTTGGGCTGACTGACCTGCGAACCGGACAAAAGCGCAGTGATTTCGTTGATCGGCTGCGTGCGCTGCTGGTAGGCCTCCTGCAGGTACTGGTTGCGCGACTGGTTCTGCGCATTGAAGACCGACTGGTTGCGGCCCAGGTTCTGCGCCTGCGCCTGGTTATACAATCCGGTGCGCCCCATGGCCTGGTTGAACTGGCTTTCCGCAGCCTGGTTCCAGAAGGCGCCGCGCGCCGCGTTCTGCCCTTCAGCCTGTTGCTGCGCCTGGTTCTGAAAGGCGGCCCTTCCTTGGTTCTGCGCATATCCCTGCTGCTGGGCGGCATTGCGAAAGGCGGCCTGCTGCGCAGCCATCTGATCCATGCGCTGCTGCTCCTGGCCGCCCGCAGCCACGATGCCGAGCCGCGTGTCCGTCACCTGCCTGTTGTAGGGATCGTAGGCGCCCTGGTAGGCCTGCGATCCGTAGCGGATGCCCTGGTCCGCGAGCTGCTGGCGCAGCCGCTGCTCGTCCTGCTGCAGCTGCGGATTGACCCGTTCGAACATGCTCTGCTCGATCCGCTGCCGATCGGCCGAGTAGTTGTCCTGTGGACCGTAGCTGCGCGTGATGTCGCCGCCAGCGCTGAAGTCGCGCGTGATGTCGCCGCCAGATGCATAGCCGGTCTGGTACGCGTTCGTTGGATCGGTATAGCCACTCGCGAAGCCGACGCTATGCAGCCAGTCCATCGGTGCTGCGCCTGGAGCTCCAGCGTCCGCATCGAACGGCGTCCCGAGCAGGTTCTTGAGCTGGCCGGATTGCTGGTTGGCCATTCCGGCCATATTGAGCTGCGCTTGCTGGTTCTGGTCGAAGGTCGCCTGCCCTGTCGGGTTCAGCGTCTGCGTCGACGTCCAACGCGGGATTTGATAGGTCGCGCCCGACGTCGGATCGGTAAAGGAATAGTTGCCCGTGACCTCATTGGTCAGACTGCCTTGCGGCGTTTGCTGGTTGACGTTGTTCAGGTACGAGTTGGCGAGCGCGGTCGAGACGTTGGTGCCAGTCTGCGCGGACGCCGTCTGGTACGGATTGGGCGGCGTCGGGGCGTCGGCCGTGCAACATGAACCCATAACAGGCCTCCCTTATGCGGCTTCGTCGGCCTTGACCGTAATGTGGTGATTGAACCTCTGGCAGAATTTGTTCTTCAGCCAGTCCTCGACAGTCAGCAGCGCGATCACGCCATCCTCGTTCCGGCCGCCAGCGCGCGGAATGATGATGATCCGAAACCCCATCGCCTTCAGCATCCGCCGCACATGCAGGCTGCGCGCCATCGTCTTGGTGATCAGCATCTGGCAATTGCAGTGGATGAACGGATACTGAAACATCACGGCCAGCGTCGTGCGCGTCAGCCAGTTCTGCTTCGGCAGGGCCTCAGCGCTCATCTCGATCGTGCCGGCCTCCGGATTGTAGTTGAAATAAACGATACCTGCGATCAGCTCGTTGTCCTCGTTGATGATGCCGATCGCACGCATATTGCCGCTGGGAAAGCCGGCGCGCTGGGTGAAGCCGGACGCGATCTTCGATCGCACGACGAAGTCCGCCACCAGCGCGTCCTGATCGTAGACGTAGCGCAGCATCACCCGACGCCTCCCGGGCTGCCGCCGGCATCCATGCCGCCGCCGAAGTCGGATCCGGCTCCGCCGAAGCCGCCGACGGCTCCGCCAGCGCTGTCGCCTCCGCCCTGTCCGCTTGGAGCGCCACCCTCGAAGCCTCCGGTCGCACTGAACCCCATGCCGCCGAACGCGCCCGTGGAGTTGAGGCCTTCGCCGCTCGTGCTGTAGCCTTGCGTGGAGCCGGACGAGAAGCCTCCACTCGTGAAGCCTTGCGCGCCTTGGGTGTTCCCCATGTCGGAGGAGCCGGAATAACCGGCGCCGAAGCCGCCTGTGTTGTCGTGGCCGCCGCTGTAGCCGCCGAATTCGCCCTGCCCAAAGCCGGTCCCGCCAGGGGACGGCGAGCCCATGTCCCAGCCGGGGGAATAGCTGGGAGTTGCCGGGCTCGGAATGCCAGGGGCGCGGCCTGGAGTTGGCGTTGGGGTGGGCGTTGGGGTCGGAAGCGACGGCGGGGGCGCGTTGGGATGAACAGTGATCGCAAGCGGATTTGGAGTGCTTGGAACGCCCGACCACCGATCGGCAAAGGACATGGGCGGGCCGGAAGGGGTCCAACCGGGAGGGCTTGGAGGAGCCGTGGCGGGCGCTCTGTCGGCAAAGTCCAGTGGAGCGTCAGGAGGCGTCGCGGCGGGCGCATAAGATCCGGTCTGGGAAAAAGCGCCGGCCTGTTGAAACCCACCAGAATTGGGGCTCACGAAGCCCATCGAGGGAGAATAGCCAAGCGACATATCAACGCCGCCTCGGCCAGGGACCCCCTGATTGTCTGCGATCGCACTCCTGCCAAGGGCAGCATCTGCCAGCGCAGCCCTGTCGGTCGCCTGGCTGGCCTGGGATTTATCGCTCGTGTCGTCTCCGGATCGGCCGTAGCCAGGCACTCCGGTGGCGTACCCTCCACCCATGGAGTCTTCACCCCCGCCGACCATCGAGGCGTTCGACGTCGTCATGGCTCCCATGGAGCTGCTGGGCGACACGGAGCTGCTGGGCGACACGGAGCTGTCCGGAGCCGGCGCTCCGGATCCGAAGTCGCCAAATGCGCTCCCGCCAGGACCGTCGTGCCCTGCTGGGGCCGACGAGCTGACTGCGCCGGCACCGAAATCGCCGGTCACTCCCTGATCCTGCATCGACTGCAACGCAAGCAGCTGCGCGAGGTCCTCGCGCGAGACCGGAGCGGACGGTGACGTCGGCTGGTAAAGCATGGTGGCCCCTATACTGCGACGCCGGCCTTCTCGGCCAGCATGCTGACCCCGAGCATTTCGACATCCGGCCGCGTCTGCTGAAACACGGACACTTGCACGATCGGGGCGTGCGACCAGCCTGTTTCACCGATCGAGAGCCACATGGTGCTGCGCGTGGCGAAGTTGGTCGGGCCTGGCTGGTCCCAGCGCGCCATGCCGGGCTCGTTCGCTTCCAGCGGCGGCTCGACCGGAGGCGGCACGGCTCCTGCGCCCCACAAGCCTTCGTCCCAGACTTCCGCAGGGCCGAAGTCGGGGCCGGCGGGCGGGGGCGGCGGCACGTCGATCACGTAGTTCACGCAAGCGTTGACCTGCGGGATGAAGGGCTCGCCCGACCTGGTCTGGAACGAGCAGCGCGCCTGGCGCAGCGTGAACAGGAAGGGCGGCTGCCCGAACACCTCCCACCCGCCCACGTAGGTGCAGGAATAGGTGCGCAGCGGGAAGGCGGCTCCGCCTTCCACCTCCACGCCGATCGGGCGCGCGGAGCTGTAGTCCTTGCCCAGGACGTCGGCCTGCACGACGCGACCGTCCTGGGTGCCGAAGAACATGTTGCCGGACAGGGTGCAGAACTGCAGCGCGTCCCACCCGGTGAAGCGGCACCAGGCCCCGGTGACCGTGTTAGCGACGAAGCAGCGCCAGTCCCCCACGAAGCCACCCGGTGAAGTGACGAACAAGCCGCCGAATTCGTCCCACTTGCACATGCTCCAAGGGCGGTCGTTCTTGTCGAGGATCTCTTCCATCCACAGCGGGTGTATGGGTCGGGTGAGTGCCGAAAACTCCAGGGCGGCGATGTCTTTGGTCAAGGCCTGGCTTATTGGGACGATGCCATCCACCGTGATGATCAGGACGTCGCCGCCAATGTTCAGCCATGAATTCTTCCCCATGGGCCTGGAGATCTGGTAGCGGCCCTGCTGCTTCCAGTTCAGGGCGTCGTTCGGGTTGGTGCCGGTGAAGACGGCGACTTCGCCTTCCGTCGTGACGAAGACGCACTTGTCGTCGATGCCGTCGCCGGCCGAAACGGACCATGCGCAGCCAAACAAAAGCGATCCGCCCTTGGTGAAGGCGCCCGACAGCGGGATCTGCTTCAGCTCACCCGCGACGGCGTCGATGTCCAGATACCACGCATCCATGGTGCGGCCCTGGATGAAGAACAGGCGGCGCCGGTACTTCCAGACCTGGGTCAGCCCGAGCCCGGCCGCGACGCCGGTCCCGGCAGGGCCCGTCACCCGGCCGGGGAGGCCCGGGCCTGGAACGTAGGCTGCCGTCAGCTGCACCCAGCTGAGGCCGTCGTAGCGCAGCAGGTAGTCGCCCGTGTCGTTGGCGGCGAACAGCCAGTAGCCGGCTGCATTGGCGAATTGGGCCGTCGAGAAGTGCCCGTCCACAATGGTAATTGCGGGGATAAGTGCCGGCGTTGCCGACGTCACCTCGTAGAGCTTGGTGTCGTTCGAGGCGAACAGCTTCTTGGCCGTGCCGGTGACGTAGCTGAACAGCGACCGGACCGGCGTCGTCTCGGTGAGCGAGCACCAGGTCTGCGACCCGCCGCGCAGGCGGATGGTGTTCTCGGTGACGAAATAGTTGTCGAGCACCAGCGCGCCGGCAGGCTGCATGAAGGCAGGGTTCTCGTTCAGCACCAGTCCGCGCGTCGGCGCCGGGATGGTCTTGGGAACGATCTGCTGCGCAACCTGGGCAGGCGCCGCATAGCGCCGGAAATCGCGGTAGTGGGGCAGGGACCGCGTCATCAGGGCGGGCCGACGAAGGTGCTACCGGGAGGCGTCGGGCCCCAGTAGGCGACGTGGGCGTCGGACGACATGGGCATGCTTCCGACCAGGATCGGGGACGGCTTGTCGGCACCAGCGACCTTGGTCAGGGCGTCCTCGTAATTGGCCAGGTCCTCGGCGTAGGTGGCGCCCTTGTTGCACTTCCATTGCCAAATCATCGCGAGCTTGAGCAGCCGCTCGGACAGCGGAAAGGTGTCCGCGTCGCTCAGGAACTGGTTGCCGTAGCCGCCGCTGGCCAGCTTCACCGGATTGCTGTGCAGGTAGAAGAATTTGACGGTCTCGCCGGCCGGCAGGATCGGGCGGACGTGCATCTCTCCGCCGAAGATCGTCCACTCCCCGATCGGGTTGATGTAGCCGCCCTGCAGCTCCTTCTGCAGCCACTCGTCCGGATCCGAAACGAAGCTCAGCGGCGCATTCGTGTTGGACGAGCGCCACACGTTGGTCGTCAGCAGCATGCGCTGGTAGTTGGCCGGCATGGGGAAGGACGCCAGGATCCCGTCCCCCGTGAAGGTGCCGAGCGCGCGCAGCGCGGTCCAGTCGCGCGTGTCGTAGGCGATGCGCTGTGCGATTTCGTTGGCGAGCTGGACGAATTCCCAGGCCGTGCGGTCCTGGTACGACGAGACGAACACACTGCCATTCGGTGGTCTGACACCGACGAACGAGCAGACCTCCCGAATGACAGACTGTACCGTCATCTACCGAGCTCCTGGGCAATTCGCACCAGGTTGCGCATGGACGGATTGCCGACCGGGCGCTTGCCAGTCCGCTCCATGATGAGGGCGCGCAGCTCGTCCCTGCTCATGCCGATCAGCTCTGCCGCAACGTCCGTGCTCGGCTGCACCGTGCGCTCGTCTTCGCCTTCACCGTCCTCTGGCTCGTCGTCCTCGGGGTCTCCTTCCGGCTCCGGAGGCGTCGGGACGGGATCCGGCTTTTCCTTCGGGCCGGCAAGGACCAGTTTCCGGTCCTCCTGCAGCAGCTTGATCTGGCTCTGCAGGGCGTCGATCTGGGCCTGCTGGCGCAGGATCGTGCCGTCATGAGAGGAGCTGGCCAGATACTCCATCGCCCTGTTCTTCAGCTCGCGGCCGCCGATCCCCAGGTTCTTGAGGTGCTGCCCTTCGATCTCGGCCAAAGCCTCGATGGTGTAAATATTCTGTGCGCGCAGCTCGGCCCGCTTGGCGTCCGTCAAGAAAGGAACGTAATCCAGCGGCGTTCCTGATTTGGTCTGCTGCTGCTTGGCCTTGAACTGCTGGTACTGCTTCGGCCAGCGCTCCGCATAGGTCAGCTGGGTCTGCAGTCCGGTCTCCTCGTCGACTTCCCAGTGCGAGTAGTCGTTGCTGCGGAACACCGGGCAGTCCTTCGAGCCGGCGAGGCGGACTTCGACGATCTCGACGTCCTCGAAGATCGGGCGCCCGGCCTCGATGCTCTTGCGCTCGTTCTTGAACGCCATTGTCTTGAAAAACGGGGTCACGCCTGCGGATCTGACACCGAGAGCCATGTCGTTCCTCCAAAAAGTGCCGGGAGCCACAGGGACGAAGCCCCCGGCGAGCGGGCCCGGCGGGGTTAAGCGGCCGGGTTGCTGTCGTTGAAGCGCCAGTTGAACATGGGGTTGGTCATGGTGAGCTCGCCCATCCACCCGATGAATTGGGCAATCGCGTCCTTGTCGATCGGCATCATCCCGTCGCCCTTGAACAGTCTATCGAAGTTTCTGTTCGGGTTGTAGCGGATGCGCAGCGTATCCGTGTTGAGGCCGAACGTAGTATTCGCCGGCATGTTGCTTCCAATGCCGCCGTCGAGCACGATCTCGGCCCGCTTTCCGCCTCCGATATACTCGATCGAGGTGAAGCCGAGCTTCCCGAGACTTGTCTCGTTGGTCTGGCGCTGGATCGCAACGGTCGCGGCGTCGTAGGCCGCGTAGTGCTCCGGGCTCATGATCAGCAGGTCCGCGTACTGCTTGCCACGGCTCTGCTTGGTCATGATGTAGTTCAGCATGGGCCGGATCGTGGTCGACGACACCTGGGTGCCAAGGGCGGCAGGAAGCGGCGTCGTGCCGGCGGCAGCGCTGGCGTCGTATGACGTCGTCTGCCAGATCGGCAGCGCGGCGCGGTCGACGCCGGCATAGACCCCGGTGTTCGGGATGACCGGCACGGCCGCAGCCAGGCCCGTCAGCTGCTTGCCGCCGAACAACGTCCCTGCGCTGTAGATGGCGGCGTCCATGGTGTCTTCAAGCGATCGCTCGGCAGCGTCCATGTAGGCTTCCAGGGTGTCGATCAGCTGGGCTTCGCCCTCGTTGTTGAGGATCTCCTGCATCGACAGGATCACCGGCACGACGACCATCTTGGGCGAATAGAACACGTCGTTGAACAGGTCGAGCGCCGGGTTGAGCAGCTGGTCATAGCCGCTGTACCACTGGGCATCCTGCTTGTTGATCTGCAGCGTCTGGCGAATGCGCGGCCCGGAATAAGTGCGCCACAGGCCCTTGCGTCGGAGCACGGCCAGCATCGCGTTGTTGTTGGACACGAGGTCCTCGTAGGAGCTCGATCGGTCTTCGAGCGCCATGGAGAGGATCTGGTGATAGTGAACGTCCGCCTGAAGGTTGCCGACTACGGCCATGGTTTAGACCCCTGATCTGGCCCTGCGAAGGGCGTTGCTGAGCGCCTCGCGGTTGGATCCAGATTTCTTGGGGGCCCGATGCGAGGCGGCGGCTCCGTTTGCGGGAGCACCGGAAATTGAGCGATCAATTTCGTCTCGGGTCTGAGCCGGTGTGTTGCGGGTCTGAGCCGCGTGTGTTGACCCGTTTCCGGGTCGCAGCTTCATGGCGCGCTCATACGCAACGTCGAGCGGGTAGCCATGATCGAGCTCCTGCTTGATGAGATCGCTCCTCTCATCGAAGCCAGGATGAGTATCAGCGAACCTGTTGATGTCCGACAAGGTCGACTGATATCGCTGCTGATATTGCATCTGGTGAAAGCCGGTTGCAAGGCTCTTCACTTCCTGGTGCAGCTGGGTGATGTAGTGGTGCTGCGCCTGCGAATTGTTGTTCTGCTGGGTCAGCCTGCGCTGCTCGGGCGACTGCTGCAGGTAGGCAGCGGCCACGTCATAGGCCGAGACCCGGCTGCCGTCCGGGTGCTTCATTCCAAGGTTGTGGATGATCAGCTCCAGGCCGCCGAACAGGTCGCCGCGCAGCTTCTGCTCCATGCCGACGTAGTTGCGCACGACGGTGGGCAGGTCGGTGCCTTCCTGCTGCGCCATCTGGTGATACTCGGCGAGCGGCTGGAACGCCTCGGCGGCCTGGCGATACTGCTGGATGCCGCGCTCGTACTGCTGGATGGCCTGGGTAACGGCGCCGCGCACGCTTTCCGGTGCTCCGTGCCAGTCGGCCTTGGCGGCCTCCGAGAACCTGGGCGGCGCCTCGCGATAGGGCGCAGTCTCAGGCAGCGGCGCGTGCCTTGGGGATTGCTGCGCCGCTGCCTGGCCGGCGTCTTCCCCCTCTGGGGCAGTGCCCGGCTGTCCGGCAACGAAGCGACCGCCGTCGCCGCGCGTCCGGGGTTGGGTTTGGGGCTTGGCGTCCTTGGCGTCTGGCTTGGCCTGCTTGGGATCTGGCTTGGCGTCCTTGGCGTCCGCTTCCTTCGCGGCCGCGCGCTTGGTCGCATCGACCTTGGCCTTTTCGTAGGCCTTCTCAAGGGCTTCGCGCCGCGCGACGGCGTTCTCTTGAGCAACCTGCTCCGGTGACTTGTCTGGTGTCTGCTTGCCGACTTCACCAACGGCGCCTGCTGAACCCTGTTCAGGTATCGTCACTTCTGCTGGCGGCTGCGGCGCGTCTGCCGGCGGCGTCGTGAATGTATCGCTCATAGTGACCTGCCCGTGTTTTCTCGATTGCGTCCTTGATCACGCGCTTGCGCTTGCTGCGAAAGGACGGATCCGCGCTTGCGCGCGTCTTCGGCTGAAGCTTCTCGTTTCCGACCTCGATCAAGCCGTGCTCGCGCCCAACGGCGCGGAAGCGGCGCTTCGAGGTGTAGAACCTGCCATCGACCTGTTCGACCGGATCCATCTCGTCGGAGATGATGGAAGGGAACGGCAGATCCGATCGTTGCGGGGGCGGGCCGTCGTCCATGAAACGGTAGACGGTCCGCCCGTCTTCTTCGATCTCGACCCAACGCCGCATGGATCAGGTGCCGTAGCTCGGGTGATCCGCGTTGGGCTTCTCGGTGTAGACGCCAGGCCCGACGCCGCGCGCGGCGTCCGTGGCGTTGGCTGCCGTCGTCGTGCCGGGGACCGGCCAATAGGACACCGACTCCGATCCGTCCCCTTCCGCCCTGCCGGCGAGCTCGGCGGCGGGCGTCGTCGCCGGCACCGTTGCCAGCAGCACGGCAGAGCGCGCCACTGCGCCGTTGAGCGGATCAGCGAACAGGACGATGCCTGCGTCGGTGACCAGCGGAGCCGGCGCCTGCGCGACCGCGAGGCCGGGCTGCGTCGGCGGCGTGCCCTGGTAGACCACCGGCACGTTGGTCGGCGGCGTCGGGTTCGCCGTCGTCACCGTGGAGGTGCGCACCAGGGCTGCGGGAGGAACGGCCTGGGGAGTGACTTCGCCTTCCTCGTCCTCGTCGAACCACTCGCCTTCGTCCTCGTCGTCCTCCGCGCTGTCCGCATAGAGCCGTCCGGCCTTGCGGTCCTCTTCTTCCTGCTCCTTGGTCCGCGCCTTGGCCTTGGCTTTCGCCTTTTCCTTCTTCGTCGTCATGTCGTCCTCCTCTGGGTCAAAGGACCCGCTTCACGCTGAAGTTGTCAAGAATGTGGGGCGCGGAAAAGGACGAAAGCGACACCGCCTGGTTGGCCGCGTCCGTCGTGATCGTGCCGACGAAGTGCCCCGGCGTGCTGGATCCCGGGATCGCTTGCGGCGTGCCGCCGATGGCGACGAAGACCGAGAAGGCCGTGGAGATGATGTCGAGCTCGTACTGGTAAACGCCGGCCGTAATGGCGGCCGCAGCCGTACGCGTCGCCAGGGCGTTGCCGGATCCGTCGAAGGCCAGGCGGCCGCCGGTAATCGATGCGCCACCCGACAGCGTCCAGCCCGTCGCGGCAGAGAAGTCGCCCAAGGTCACCAGCTCGGGCCCGAGCGTGTTGACGCCGCTCGGGTGATTGGTGTTCGGCGCCTCGCTGTAGTTCCCGAAGACGCTGTGCCCGGTGACGCGGCCGCCGTCGACGGTCTCGGTGACTTCCGTCCCGTCCGCCTCCGCCTTGCCGACCCCTTCCAGCGGATTGGCGAACACGGCCGGATCCTCGGCAGCAGGGGTGGTCGTGTAGGTAAAAGGCACCGGGGTCGGCGGCGTGCCCTGCCAGTTCACCGGCACGTTGGTCGGCGGCGTCGGGTTGGCCACAGTGACGGTCTGGGTGCGATCGAGATTGACGGTCGGTGCGGCCATGTCAGCTCTCCTCGGCGGGCTGGTCAGCGTCCAGCTGGATGGACGTGCTGACATACACCACGGGCAGGCCCTGGCGCGGCGCGGTGACTTTGGTGACAGCGATGCCGCGACCGTTCACGGCCTCGGTGACCGGCATGCCGAGCTTCGGCAGCGTCGCCGTCACGTCCACGACTGCGATGCCGCCACTCGCGACCGTCACCACCGGCATGCCCATCAGCGAACATCCTCCTGATAAGACGGCTTGACCAGCGATCCAATACCGGCGGCTCCGCCTGCAGCAAGCGGCACTCCCAGATAGCCCATTTCGGACGGATTGCGCGGAAACTTCTTGGTTGGGTTCATCCGTCCGGTCGGTCCGTAGTCGTAGACCGTGTGCCCGGTTTCGGCATGCGCGCCAAACGGCACCTGCAGCTGGCGGGCTGAAGGCGCAGGCAGCTGCGACAGGCCGGGAAACATGTTCTCGTGCGGCTCGAAGCGCTGCCGGATGCGATCCCATTCGAACCACTGCGACATGAACAGGTTCAAGCCTTGCTCGTTGGCCGCCTTCTGGTTCTCCGCCAGCGCGCGCTTGTAGGCTTCGCCGGCCTGCAGGCCTTGCTTCGGCTCATAGAACCACTTCTCTTTGCGCAGGTGCTCGGGCAGGCTCGGGTTGATTTCACCCTTCACGTTGCGAAATTCTTTCGTGCTGTGCGATCCGACATATTCCAGCAGCTTCTCGCTCATGAAACCTTCGAAGCCGCGCTGCTTGGTCAGCTCTTTCCAGCTGCCGATCCGTTCCGCTTCAGGCAAATCCTTGTTCCAGAATTTGAGCGTCTTGGCCTGCCATGCTTCCTGTTCGGCCTGGTTCAGGAACAAGCCACCGCGCCGCTCGAATTCCTTCACCATGTGCCGATCGATGGCGGAGATCGCTGCCATGTAGGGATCCTGCCAGACCGATCCGAAGGATCCGGTCTTCATCGAAAGGCCTTTTGTTTGCGCGCCGAGCCGCTCGACGAAGTCGATCCATTCTTCTCCATCCTTCTTGCGGAACCATTCCGGGTTCTTGCGGAACATCTGCGCCAGCTCGGCAATGTAGGTGTAGTTGACGCCGCCGCGCGTGCCGAGCCCAGTGCTGCCTGCGCTCTTGCCTTCGTGCAGATTGAACATCTGTCCGATCTCCAGGTCCTTCGCGGCACGCACGTCCTTCGGCACGGTCTCGCCGGCTTTCCACGGAATGCTTTCGGCCAAGGCGTCGAGCATCTTGGGATCGCGCAGGCGCAAGCGGCTGGCTGACAGCTGGTTCGGGAACAGCGGATTGCTCGCACTGGTCATGCCGAACATCAGCCCGTTCCAGATCTGGTCCTGGCCCACTTCGCCGTGCGGCGTCATGGTGCGCCCGAGCTTTCTCTGCAGCTCGGCGTGAAGCTCGTGCGGCAAGTTGTGCGGATTGATCGGGTTGGCCTTCATGTGCAGCAGGTCGTAGTAGGTCCATGTCCCCTTGGTGCCACCGGGGATCTCGAAGGGGTATCCGTCCGGCGACACATAGCGCTCGACCTTGGACAACGGGCCCAGGTTCTTGACGCCGTAGTGGTCACCGAATTCCTTCCAGTCCTGCGGCTTCCACTGCGCCATGGGCCTGCCCTTCCAGGTCACGTCCATTTCGTCGAGCGGATTGAGACTGCCGGTGGCCTTGCGTTCTCCCTTTGGAGGCAGCAGCGGGCTGGGGCGCTCCGACATCTGCGGCAGCTCCAGCTCGTTCGGGCGCGGCTTGAGGATGCCGCCCATCTGCGCTTGTCCTGGCTCTGGCAAGCGACGCGGGCGCGGCTGCGTCGGCAATGGACCCCCAGGGAAGGACGGCGCCGTGCCTGCCGGATTGATTAGTCGGTTGAATTCGACGTTCTGCTGATCCATTGGCATGCGAAACTGGCTCGGCGGATAGATGGCTGCGGCCTGCTCTGGCGTCAGGTCCTTGCGATCGATCGCGAGGTTGGCCACGTTCTCGCCAGCGCTTTCCGGATAGGCGCGATGCGCCGCGTTGAATTGGGCATTTTCTTCGAAACTCCTTAAATCCTTTTCTGCACTGGCTCGATATCTCTTATAATCGTTCTTGGTTTTAGCCGCTCCTTGTCCGGAATAATAATCAAAGTATTCTTTTTCATCCCAAATTCTTGGGGATTTTTGCATTTCCTCCAAATAATACTTGTTCGCGCCAGTGCCTTTCATCAGCGAAAGTAGAGGATCGGTGCCGCTTCCCTTCGCCATGCCCTCGATCTGCTGGATGGCGTGCTGGATCTCGTGCAGCAGCGTGTCGAGAGTAGCGCCGCGCGCCTCCTTGCCCTGCTCGCGATACTTGATGCGACGCTGCTGGATATCGAGCTGGCCCGCCGGACCGCGCGACACGCTCTCCGGGGCGTAGGCCCCCTGCGCGTGCATGAAGGCATCGTGCGACACCGGCAGCTGGCGCAGCTCGGGATAGGCTTCATACAACTTCGGATGGTTGGGAATGACGTCGGGAAGGAAGAGCTGCTCCCCCTGCATCATCTTGACCTTGGCTGCCGATGTCGGCGCATAGGCCGCGTCGAGGTCCGGGATCTCGTGCGCCCACTTGCCGTCGGCAAACTTGACCAGCCCGGTGTCCTTCCAGATCTGCTGCGGCGTCTGGCCGTTCTGCGCCATCAGCTCCGCCAGCTTCTCCTTGTTCGGGTCGAAGCCCTTCGACAGGCGCCCGCCGAACACGCCGGCAGAGGCGCCCTTGCGCAGGGCGGAGAACGGCGCATTGAAGCCCCACAGGTTCATGCCAGTCTCGGCAACGCCCTGGCCTTCCTGGGCGCGCGCCTGGTCGACCTGCTGCCAGGTCGATGCGGGGTCATTGATGACGCGGCCGGCCTCGATCATGTTGTGCGGGATCTGCGCCGTCTCGGTGGCTGCCTGCCCCAGGAACTGGCTGGTGGGAGTGGAGCCGGGAGGCATGGCCGGCGGAGCGTTGCGCGGCGGCAGGCCGGAAACGGCCGATCGCATGCCAGGCTGTACGCCGGGAGCTTGCGGCTGCCGTTGCGGCATGTCGCGGCCACCGAACCAGTCCGCCGCACCCTGCACCAGGGATCCGATGCCGCGCGCGGCGTCGGCAAGGTGGCTCTCGGAGCCAAGGAAGAGCGGCTGGCTCCCCATCTTGTTCACGCGGGAGAATTCGTTGAAGGCGGTAGGGTCGGGCATCCGCGTCTGGTCGGGTTCGAACAGGCGACCGCTCGGGCGGCCGGCCTCGTTCGGAGCCCCCCAGGCTTCGCCCGGATTGACGTCGTTCACTGGAGGTGGGCTGACGCCCAACGGACGCACCGTCAGGCGGAAGGGCTCGTTGGGTGGCGGGACGAGACCGGGCTCATTCCTCAACGCTTCTTCGGCCAACTCCTCGTAACTAGCCATAATCGAACCCCGTTCTCGGATCGACCAGGGACCCAAGGCCTGCGACGGTTTCCCTTGGGTCAACGTAGTCGCCCTGCATCATGCCAGGGCCGGTCATGGGCCTGGGGCGCGGGAGCGGGGCGCCTCCTGGGAATGCCGGCGGCTCGGGTGCTCCAGGAGGTGCCGTCGCCACCGGCTGTTGCGGTGCCTGCAGGTCGACGGGAGCAGGAGCAGGAGCAGGAGCTGGGGCAAGTGCCGGCTGACCAAGGGCGCCGAGCTTGTCCATGATGCTGGGCCTGCCGGCCTTCTGGGCCTCGACCATGGCGCCGGCCATTTCGCCCAGCGAGAGCAGACCACCGCGCAGGCCGCGCTGCTGCGGGGCACGGCTCATGGTGGCCTGCGCCAGGTCCTGGCGCGGGGTTTCACGTGAAACAGGCTGCGCCGCCTGAGCAGCAGGAGGGGACGGCGCAGCCGCTTGCTTCGGCGCACCGGGATCGGGATTGCCGAAGAAGTTGCGGGCGTGCATGGCGCGTTCAGGACCGGACTTGTCGCCATAGCGGATGACAGGCTTGAGGGCGGCGGAGGCCTCGTCGACCGTGCGCGCCGCCATGAACGGTGCGGCGTTGCCGCGCTCGGTCGTACGCATCTCGTGCGCAATGAAGTCGGCCTGCGTGCCTGGGTCGGTCCATGCCTTGCCCTGCTGCTGGGCGAATTGCTGCAGTGCATCAAAGCGCGGGCCGCGCCACTGCATCAGGCCGTAGGCGCCTTCCTGCTTGTTCATGTTGTTGGAGGCGAGCCCGCTCTCGCGCTGCAAGTTGCCGACGATCGCGGCAGCCTGCACCCGCGAATAGCCCTGCTTCATCAGCCGATCCATCAGGAACGTTGGATCGGCCGCCATGGGAGTGCCGCCGTAGTAGGGCATGACCCCCTCCTAGGTCCACACGAGCACGATGACGAGCGCGACGACGGCAACGGTGAGCAGCAGGTAGATCCACCTGTGATCGGTGCGGTCGTACCAGCTCATGGCCTCGGGCCCTTGTTGCGCTGCTGCTGTTCGAACTGGCGAGCCTTCATGTCGCGGTTCAGGACGTTGTCCTGCGCCTTCATGTGCATCTGGTCGCGCACCATGGCGTTCTTTTCCTGCATGCCCTGGGCGACGATGCGCTGCTTCTGGGCGTTGAGCGCGATGTCGGTGTGCGCCTTTTGCTGGTCGATCGCGCCCTTCTGGGCGTCACGCTGGATCTGGGCGTTGATCTGCATGATCTTGGCCTGGCGCTCCTTCTCGTTGCCCTCATATTCCAGCTGCGCGATCTGCTGCTCGTTCTGCAGCTTGCGCATCTCGGTCTGGCCCTTGAGCTGGATCTCGGCCATCTTGAGCTGGCGCTCCTTCTCGTTCTCTTGCGCCTGCCACTGCATCTTTTCGCGCTCGACCTGCGCCTTCATGGCGGCGTCTGCGGCTGACGCCTTGTCCTTCTCGGCGTTCGGTCCGCCTCCTGGCTGGCCGGTCTGCGACTGCAGCATCGACACCATGTCGTCGATCGCGTTGTCGAGCTGGCGCCCGACGCGGTAGGGCGCGATGCCGAACTTGAGGATCTCGCCCGCGAATGTCGTCATGGCCGGCTGCGCCGTGATCATGGCGCCGAGCTGCTGCAGCATGGGCGCGAGCACCTGGAGGAACTCGGCGCGCGACTGCTTTTCCTTCTGCTCGTCGAGCTGGATGGTGCTGTCGGTCTCGATGTCGAGCACGAAGCTCCTGGCGCGGTTGTTGCGCAGGAACAGCATCACGTCCTCATAGGTCGGCTTTTCGGCAAAGGACTTCAGCTGCGCCTGTGCCATCTGGAGTTGTTGCTGGATCTGCTCGGCGGCCTGGGGGCCGCCGGGCGGGCCGCCTATTTGTCCGCCTATTTGTCCGCCTATTTGTCCGCCTGGTTGCGGCGCCTGCAGCTGCTGCAATTGCTGCATGGCTTGTTGCTGCTGCATGGCCAATTGCTGCTGCTTTTGCGCCACCTCCATCATGTGCTGCGCCTTGCGCGGCAGCTGCGTCTGGCTCATCGCCATGATGGTGTCGTCGCTGAATTTCTCGGTGATCACCTCGGTGACGATCTGCACGCACTCGCGCGACAGCCGCGCCATCTCGCCCTGCTTGTCCTTGATGCGGACGGAGCCGGACTGCATCTTGAGCTGCTGCGCGCCCAGGGTCTCGTTCGGGTCGGTGGCGCCGCGCATGATGTCGGACAGGCCCATCACCTGGTAGATGTCGTCGATGATCTGCTTGCGCAGGGTCACCAGCACGTTGATGGTGTTGGCGATCATGTCGATCGGCATCCAGATGATGACTTCCTTGGTGCCGCCGAAGGCGGCCCAGTCCTTGATCGGCACCAGCACGCGGGACGTCGTCTTGGTGCGCAGGGCGGTCTCGATCGCGTCCGCCATCTCGTTGCCACCGGACGGATAGAAGCCCTTCACCTCGATCGTGTCGGCCAGGGCGTGGATGCGCCCGGTGAGCTTGTTCAGCTCGTCGAGCTGGTCGCGGTAGTAGAGAAGGTCTGGGACGGGGACCAGGGATCCGGGCTGGCAGGTGGCGTAGGCCGGCCGTGGGCAGGGGAAGTAGCCTTGCAGGTCCAGGTGTGGCGGCGCGTCATCGAGCAACACCTCGACGCCTTCCGAGATCCAGACGACGCGGCCTAGGCCACGGTGCCAGACCTCCCAGATCTTGGCGCGCTCGCGCTCGTCCGATCCACCGATGTCGCGCGTGTCGCGATCGATCTTGTATTCGGCTTTGTCATAGGCTTCGCCGCTGTACTTGCCGAAGCGCTTCCTGGCCTCCTCGCGCGTCAGGTAGCTGGCGGCCGCGACCCACTGCACCTCGTACCAGTTGCGGGCGGGGTCGTGCAGGAAGTCGTGGCGGTCCTTGTGCTCGATGCAGACCTTCTCGGGCCTGTTGCCCTTGGCGCTCTCGTGCCGGACCCAGAGAGCTCCGCGACCGTGCAGCACCAGGTTGTCGCGCACCAGCAGCAGCGCGTCGTGGATATAGCCCAGGTCGAACGACACGATGGCGCAGCGCTCCGCGATCTCGCTCGCGGTCTGGAAGATCGGCCTGCGGTCCTTGAATTTAGGTACTACCACCGGCGTCGGCGGCCGCGCGTAGACACTCGGCGCCAGCACCTGCATGTTGGCCCAGAACATCTGGAATTCCTTGGCGCGCTCCTTGTCCGCGAGCCGGTCCAGGTTGGCGTACTGCTTGTCGATGTTGTCGCAGCGATCGTGCCAGCTTTCGAACGAGCGCTCGGCCTCGATCAGCATGTCGAGCCAGACGCGGGCGTTCTTCGGCTCGGAGTAGACGTTGACTTCGTCGATCTGCCCGGAAGCGGGTGATGCAACCTTGCCGGGAGATACCGAAGCCATTGTCAGCAGCCTTCACAGATTGCGATGGAAACCATGGAGCCCTCGATCGGTTAGGCGTGTCCCTCGACTGTGCTGTCGTCGTCGACCAGCCGGCCGTATTCTTCGAGTTGCGCGCGCGACATGTCGATCAGGTGCTGCCCGATCTGCGCGACCTGCTGCGGGTCCGTGATGGCGGTGATGGTGTTGATGGTGACTTCGCCGTCGCCCTTCGGCACGATCACGACCAGCATGAACTGCAGCACGTTGCCGTTGTTCATGCCGGCGATGGCGTTGTGGATGCCGCTGGCCAGCATGCGCAGGTCGTCGTGCGTGTTCATAGCTGCATGCCCCCGTAGCGCCGCACGATCGGGCCGTCCTCGGGCGGCGGAATGAACCAGCCGGTGTGCTTCGGCTCTGGCGGTTTTACTACCGGAAGGGCTTGCCACGCCAGCGACAAATAGCGGAAGGCGTCGGCGTAGTGCGAGGTCCAGTCATGCTCCTCGTCCTTGCTGAAGGCCTTCAGCTCGGCATCCCACTTGCGGTGATAGAGCTCCAGGGCGGCCAGGCCGACCTCCTCGGTGCGCGGGTGAAAGACGCAGAGCGGAAGCGTCCTGCGTGCGGCCTCGATGCCGTCCGCCTTGGTGGCGCCGCGCACGACGTTCGGGTTGAGGCCAAACTCCTGCATGCTCTCGACGCGCGTGCGGCCGCCGCCCCATTCGAACACCTTGGCGTCGTGCGGGACGTAGTCGGTGCCGTCGATCCATCCGTGCTGCTTGCGGCGCTCCGCGATCATGTCGCGGTAGTGCTCCACGCCCACGTTGCTGGCGCCGTAGACATCGAGAATGAAGATCTGCCCTCCGACCATCTGGAACCACCAGATGGCGGTGTCGTGACGCACGCCGATGTCCCAGGCGCGATGCACCGGGCGATCGTAGTCCGGCGCGATCGGCTGCACGCGGCGCTCCTTGCGCACGTCCATCATTTCCAGTGCATAGAACGCGCCGAGCACTGAGCTGTTAAAATCAACCAGGTATTCCTGCTGATATTGGCTGGTGCCGACGTCGCGACCGTACAGCGCAATATATTCCTTCAGCGAGGCTTCGAGCTGCTCGCCTGAAAGGGCTTTGGTATCGAACGCCGTCAGCTTCTCGGCAAACCATCCAGGCGACTGCAGCGCCATGTCGTACATGGATTTGGCATGATTACGGCCGCGCGGTGTCGTGATGAATGCGGCCCATCCGTTATTTTCTTCCAGGATTGGGCGGTGATAACTCCACGCGCCTGGATGCGAGAGCGCCCATTCGCTGTACGCGATGCCGACAGGCGAGGAGCCCATCTGTGCATTGTAATTGTCGGAGCCAATCACCTGCCAGGTCGATCCGTTGCGAAAGCGGATGAACATCTCGTTGTCGTTTGTGTTCGCGCGGATCTCGTGCGGGAAGGCCTCGTCGATGCGACGCCTGCCGGTGTGGCCGTTGATGGCATTCCAGATAGCCTTGCGGCCCTGCGCATACTCGGGCAGGCAGTGCCAGTAGTTGCCGACGCGCTCCTGGGAGGCGCACGCGGTGTGATGCAGGATGACGTCGTCCTTGCCGGCGCGGCGGTGCCAGATGGCGATGGCGCGCTTGCCACCGTCCGCCAGATAATTCCAAAGCGGCTTTTGATAATCGCGCGCGCGCCAATTATTCGGCAGCCGGATCTTTAATCCCGTTGCCGTTGACGTGTTTGCCATTTGATTTGTGCTCGATCGTTTTAAGCGGCGGATCGTCGTCGAAGCGCTTCACGATCTCGATCGTAATATGCCCGTTGCCTTTTGCCTCGATCTCGATCGGGATTATTTTACTGAGCGCCGTCACGAACACGCCAGGGTGACTGATCGCGACGCCTTGCAGATAATTCACCAGGCCGTCGTCAGTGTCGCCGCCGGCACGCTTGGCGGCGAGCAGGAATGCTTCCTTCAGCAGCAGCGTGGGCGCAGTCGGGCCTGGCGGGCGGCCGGCAGGATTTGGGCTCACCCCACCTTTTTTCCACCTCGGATTACCGTTTGCCATGTTCACTTTTGTTCTGAACAACGCTCACGGCCGCTTCTAAGCCTCGCTGGTGCGTTTTGCAACAAACCCTATGCACCCTACCGGGCAGCCCTTTTTATCGCACCAGCGGGCTCCGCTGCAGGCTGGTGAGGTTGTCCTAGAGCCGCAGAGGCTAATTGCTCTTGCCACCACGCGCGCGGACCTTGCCACCACGCATCCAGATCGAGCCGGTTATCCTCCGCCACGAGGTGCAGCTGCTCCAGGGGATAACCGTCTTTCCAGCCCATGAGCTGTTCACGGCCCGGGCGATCGATTACCCAGGCGCACCAGCCACGGGCGAGCAGGGTCGCAACGACCAGGCGGGAATAGCCACCGGCACGAACAAAGCCATCGTGCCAAGCAATCTGGCTGGGGCGCAGGCGGGACGGGCGCACGATGTTCCCTCCCCGGGTGATGGTGTGTTCCCAACCGGCAGGCGTCTCCCGCTTCAATCGCCTCGGCAGGATAGCCCGGACTTCGGCAAGCTTGAGCTCGATCGGAACATAGAGGGCGGTCCCCGGCACCAGCATACCCAGGTCAGGATACCCGAAGGTGGATCCAGCCCCTGGGCTAATGGTATCCATCCACCTTCCCTGGAGCTCGTTTGCCAACCATCCCTTGAGTTGTAATTCACTCATTATTAGCCCTTTCTGATGTGGGAAGCAGAGTATTAGAATAAAGCATTTATTTAAGAGCCTGGCAAACGGGCAAAAACGGTATCAGAGGGTAGGAACGAAAAAGCTCAAAGATCGCGTCTTGATCATTCTGGCGCCGCTCTCACTTTTTTTCTCTCACCCTCCTCTTTTTCTTTTTTTTTACTTTTCCGATAAAAAGGTTGGAGCGGTACCAGAACGATCAAAACGTGATCTTTGAGCTTTTCGATCCTACCCCCTTCAGCAGTCATTCACCTGGACCTCTGCCTCAGGCATCTTCTCCTGGTGGTGCCGCTCCCAGAGCGGCTGCAGCCCGAAGCCGTTCGCAATGACGGCGCCGCACCCCTGGCACTCCCAGGTATCTGCCTGCCAGGCCTTGTAGGGTTTCCACAGCTCCGGAGCCTCCAGGCCGGCGGGCACCATGGTGCCGATCGGCATGTTCTCCTGCACGGTGACGCCGTTGCGCAGGGGGCGGAAAAACCGCTGGCACGGGACGCAGACGGGCTTCGGCATGGTCAGCTCCTTTCCTTCGGCATCAGCAGCTGCTCTTCCGGATGCACCGGGCACGTCAGCCGGCCCCACGTCAGCTGGTCGACCTTCACCTTCGCCACGAAGCCGCAGTGCGGGCAGGCGACGTTGGTCATCTTCGGGGTCTTCTGTTTGCGGAAGTCGACGGCTGCGCCGGCGACGAACCTGGCAGCTGGGAGGGGCCCCAACCGAGCAAGGACGTCCGCCCAGAGCATCCTGAACACCGCGCCCTCAGTCGTCGCCCTCAGCGGCCCTTCGAGCCCCAGGGCGCGCGCCAGCTTGCCGAAGCGCTTCCCGTGCTTCTCGGAGTGCGGCAGGGCCGCGTGCGCGAGCTCATGCACCATGATGCCGGCGACCTTCACCGGGTCGGTCTCCGCCGCCGTGATCCAGATCTCGCGTCCGTTGTCCTCCGACACGGCGTCCGACCAGCACAGCCCGATGTAGCGCTGCTTCGCCCGGTGCGGCGGGCAGATGGCCGCCCGCACGATCGGCGGCAGAGGCTGGCCAGCATGCGCGAACAATGGCCGCGCCATTTCGATGAACTGCGTCAGCCATGCGTCGCGGGTAAGTGCTTGTGCGGGAGCAACCAAAGCGGATTTCGTGGCGGATTTCATGGGATCTGTTCCTGTTTCGTTTTGGGGCGTGAACCCCCGTTTGCGGGCTATGGAGAAAACCCCTCCTTTTTCGGGAGAGGTTTTCTCCATACGGGCGTCAATTCGGCGGGAATTGACGCCCGTGCTGTTCACCCCAGGAAGGTCAGGGTCTTCATGGCGCGGGTGAAGGCGACGTAGGCCAGGTTGCTTTCCTGCCGCTGCTGCCAGGGCTGGCGGGCCGCCTTCGAGGGACAGCGGGTGTGGTGCTCGATCAGGAACACGTCGGCCCACTCGCGGCCCTTGGCGCGGTGGTAGGTGGCAAGCGTCACGCACGCCTTCGGGTCGACGTCGTCACCGAACAGGTCCGCGATGAAGGCCACGACGTCCTCGACCTTGTGCTGCCCCTTGGCCTGCACGGCGGTGCAGATCTCGACCAGGGTGTCGACCTTGTCGGCCACCTGCTCGGCCTTGGCGTCGGATCCCTTCGCCGTCGCCTTCTGGGTTTCCTGCGCGCGGTAGTTCTCCAGGCGCGGCAGCAGGTCCTCGATCAGGTCGACCTTCCAGCGCCGCGCCAGCTTGGAGAGCCCGATGCCGATGTCGCGCCCTTCCACCTTCGCGGCGATGCCGCGCCGGATCAGGCCGTATGCGGCCGCGATCAGTGGGGCGGTGTTGCGGCAGAGGATGGCCTGCCCGGGAACGAACGGGGTGCTGGCCAGCGCCTTGATGTCCACGCGCGCCACCTGCCCCTGGATCGCGTCAGGGGCGGCCTCCAGGTCCGGCACGATCTGCTGGGCGAGTGCCACCACTGCCTTGGGGCAGCGGAACGTGACGGTGAGGGGCAGGATCACGCTGTCGAGCGCCTCGATCATGTTCGGCAGCGCGTCTGCGTCCGCGCCCGAGAAGCCGTAGATCGCCTGGCGGTCGTCGCCAATGATATGCAGCTGTCCGCCCGGAGTGAGGAACTTGCGCACCAGCGCCTGACGGGCGCGCGAGATGTCCTGCGCCTCATCGATGAAGATCACGTCGCGGGTGAACTTCACGCGCAAATTCTTGATCAGCGGGAACAGCACCATGTCGTCGAAGTCGACGACGTCGGTCTGGTCGAGCGACAGTTTGTAGAGGTGCTGCGCCGCCTTGATCACTTCGTCGAGCGCGTCCGTCTCGTCCAGGCCGTTGATGTCGTAGTGCTCAGCGATGCGGGCCCAGGTGTCGACCGATCCGATCGGAGCGTCGTCGAAGAAGCCGACGCCGGACTGCTTGGCCTTGCTGACGAGCTCGACCACCTGGGAGCCGTACTGGCGCAGGGTGCCGGCGAAGGCGGTGTCGGGGCGCGAGCCCGGGACGGCGTCCAGGATCTCGTAGGCCAGCTCGCGCACCTTGTTCTTCTCGATCTTCGGGTTGCGGAAGGCGAAGCGCACGAGGCCCCACCCCATCGCGTGCGCCGTCTGCGCGCCGGTCACCTTCCAGTCGGTGTGGCCGGCCTTCTTCAGCTTGGCGGAGATCTCGACCTCGATCGCCTTGTTGTAGGCGCACACCGTGATGGCGAGATCCGAGCTCGACGCGCGCAGCGCGTTCACGGCCGCGAGGATGGTCGAAGTCTTGCCGCTGCCGGCGCGTGCGATCAGCGCGACGTTGCGCTCCTGGCGGACGACGGTGTCGACGAAGGCGGACTGTTGCGGGGTCAGGTTCATGGCAGGGCTCCAGGGTTGCTCGGGCGCGGCCTCTCGGGCCGCAAGAAGACATATAAAGGGCTGGCTTGAAAAAGACAAGCCCTTTTTCAGTCGTGCTCGGAAAAAGGTCCGTTCATTTCACGGCGCGGATCGAGCGGCTCGAAGTCGACCACATGGTCGGACTGGTCGCACCACACGACCCAGCGGCCGCGCAGCTTGCGGGCGCGATAGTCGCGATCGGTGGCTGCGAGGCGGCGGGCTTCGGCTTCGGTCATGGCAGGGCTCCTGGATGTTCTGGTTTCAGCGGCCGGCGACCGGGAACAGCTCGGACAACAGCTCTGGGCCGGGCCGGGAGGTGGCGACCACCTCTGCGAAGTCGATCTTGCCGGGCTTCCATGCCGCGATGCGCTTGCGCATCTCGATCGTGTAGGCGATGCCGCCGACGTGGCGCGGCATGGTCGGCTTGGTGACCAGCCAGCTCATCTCGGCGTCCATGGCTCTTTGGGCCAGCGCGCGGGTGCGCGAGAAGCCGCCGCGCGAGGTGACGACCGTGCCGTCGGCCGTGGTGCCGGTGGCGTGGTAGGCGAAGCCGTATTCGCGGTGGCTGTTGCGGGTCTTGACGGTGCCGTCAGAAAAGGTGGCGGTATAGGCGATCTTCTTGGTCATGGCAGGGCTCCAGGGTTGTTCGGGTGATGGCGGTGTAGACGGCGGCTTATGCCGCCACCTCGACGTCCTTGCGGACCGAGACGCGCACGGCGGGCTTCACCTGGGTGAAGATCGTGTGCGCCGTCACGTACTGCGTGGAGAGGTGCGTCGCGATCAGCTCCTCGATCTTGGCCTTCATCACCTTGTCGTGGCCTTCGCGCTGCGAGGCCTCGGTGACGGTGATGGCGTAGAAGTCGCCCTGGTACTTGCCGGGGCCGACCTCGACCATCACGGCCTTGAGGGCGTCCTGCTCGACGGTGAGCTTGGCGATCTGCGCGTTCAGGGCGCCCAGGCGATCGATCGTGGAGGTCAGGTTCGCGGTGGTCATGTCAGGGTTCCTTGGTTGCTCGGTTTCGATGATCCTGAGATAAGGGCAGCCCTTTCATCCGTCAAGGGCTGGCCAGCTCTTTTTTCTACAGCGGGATTTCGTCGTTGAATTCGCTGCCGCCGGCAGCCATGCGCGGGATTTGACTGATGTCTGGCCGCGCCAGCTTCAGCTTGCCTTTCGGCTGCGCCACCAGCCGCTTGCGTTCCTGCCGCAGCTTCTGCAGCTCGGTCGCCGCGCGCAACAGCTTGCGGGTCCAGCGCTCGGTCGCGTCCGCGTTTGCCTGCAGCCGGACTTGCCAGCGCTCCATCTTGTCAGTCGTCATAGAAACCCTCTTTGTCGTACTGAACGGTTTTGTCGTACTGAACGGTTGCCGGCGTGGCCATCCAGAGGATCAGGCGGAGAAACACATAAACGATGAGGAACAACGGCCCCACCGTAAAGATCCCAAAAAATATCCCCTCGATCATGATCGATCCTTGCTCGGTTCGTTCACGGGATCCTCCGTCTCGACGACGCGATATTGCCGCACCGCCGTCCAGCGGCGCGACAGGTCGATCGCATAAGCCCTCGCCTCCAGCTCGTAGGCAAAGCGCAGCGCATTGCCGGCCCATGTGCCGGTGCTGTCGGCCTGGACTTCGACCTTCCAGCTCATCTCAGACCTCCGTGCAATCGGACAGGACGCAGCGGATCATCTTGCCTGACTTGTCCAGCTTGACGTGGGCGACCTCGTAGTTGTCGACGGGCACGCGCTGCGATGGCACGCCAACGTAGCGTTCCTTGCGCACGGTGACCTTGATCACTTCGCCGTAGCGATCGCCCATCATCCAGCGATCAGTGTAGGCCGGGATCTGGACCCTCATGCCGCACCCCCTTCCTCGGCGCCGCGCTCGGCCGTGCGGATTTTCTTGATGTACTGGTAGAACTCGATCCAGCGCGTGCGCGCGATCTCGATCATCAGTTCCTTGCCGGCCAGCTCGTCGACCGTCGCGATCGTCATGTCGTAGACCCCGACCAGCGGCTTTATCCGCTCGACCTCCTGCTGGTAGTAGACGCTGGCAACGTTGATGAAGCCGAAGATCTCGTCGGCCTGGCGGGCGGTGAGCTCGATGCTGTAGGTGCGTTCGGTCATGGGCGTGGCTCCGGTGGATGGCGGTTGATGGGTGCGGCTCAGAACGGGATTTCGTCAACGAAGCTTTCGCCGACGCAGAAATTGACGGGCAGATCGTTCGTGCCCCACGCGACGACGCGCGCCCAGTCGCACCACCCGGCGTCGACCATGCGGCGAGCGACTGCGCGGGCGCACGCCAGCGTCTCGTAGGCGTTGGGCAGGCGCGACGAGCTGGTGTGGACCGGGCCTTCTTCGATGGCGTTCACGAGGACGATCTGGAAAGTCATGGGGCGGTCTCCATTCGAGAGGGTCATCAGCAGCGAGACCCAGAGATAGAGGCTGGCCAGTATATTGACAAGCCCTTTTTCCGAATTTTGTTCTCAAGGAATTTCAAGCACTTAAAGGCCTGCGATTTATTTTCTTGCAATCGGCCGATCCCGGGAGCATATTTTCGATCGGCCCCGGCGACCGCATTCGCGGCGCGGGCCTGCCTGAGGAGGGCAACACGATGGCCAAGCGTACCGTCGCGACCACGTCGCAACAAATCCCCGCACAATCAGACCTGATGGACCGCATGCGCGAGCATGCCGGCGCCGGCCTGGACACGATCGGCGCCCAGGACCTGCTGATCCCGCGCCTGACCATCCTGCAGGGGCTCAGTCCCCAGGTCGCACAGGGGCGTCCCGAATACGACCCCAACGCCCGCGTCGGGCAGATCTACGACGTCGGCTTGAGGGAGGCCTTTCCCAATGGCGTTCGCATCGTGATCGCGCACTACACCAAGGTGTGGAACGAGTGGATGCCGCGCGGCTCCAGCAACAAGGGCATCGTGCGCGCGCACACGTCCAACGCCATCATGAGCAACACACGGCCGGGAGAGAACGGCCAGCCGACGCTGCCGAACGGCAACGTGATCATGGAGACGGCGGAGTTCTACGCCCTCAACGTCACGGCGCGCGGCCGCAAGACCTTCATCCCCATGGCGTCCACCCAGCTGAAGGAAGCCAAGCGGATCAACACCTACATCACGTCTGAGGAAGTGACGTCGCCAGACGGCAAGGTGTTCCGCCCGCCGATCTTCTATCGCACCTACGACCTCTCGACGGTGCCGACGTCGAACGCCAAGGGCACCTGGATGATCTGGAAGGTGGAGCGCGGCCCGCTGCTGTCCGAGATCGAAGGCGCCGTGCAGCTGTTCGAAGAGGCCGTGCGCTTCCGCGAGGCGATCGTCGGCGGCAAGGTGCGCGGCGACATGAGCGACGGCGAGGCCGAAGGCGGCGAAGACGTGCAGCAGGGCCGGCGCAACGAGGGGCCGCTGTAATGGACGACCTGAACGAGCGGATCCTGTCGGAGCGGCCCCAGGCCGCTCCCGATACCCTGAAAGAGATCTCCAGGCTGGCGACGTCCGCCGTCCACCTGGAACGCATGATCGCGATCGGGGAAGAGGAAATGGACAAGCTGCGCAAGCAGCTCAACGAGCTGCGTTTCAACCAGCTCCCGAGCCTGATGCTGGAAGCCGGTCTGGCCAGCTTCAGGCTCACCGACAACTCGACCGTCACGGTCGACGACTACGTGCAGGGGTCCCTGCCCAAGGAACCCGTGCAGCGCGCCTCAGCCATCAGCGTCCTGGAAGCGGCAGGCGGAGAAGCACTGATCAAGAACCAGGTGATCGCGCACTTCGACAAGAAGGAACACAACAAGGCCTTGTCGATCGCGCGCGAGCTGCAGGATCGCGGCCTCGACGTCAGGGTGCAGCAGGACGTCCACCACTCCACCCTGCAGGCGTTCGTGCGCGAGAAGCTCAAGCGCGGCGA
>Ga0208454_1000181_pt1 | contig 43891 bp, 60 predicted proteins | sample EasRivMeERMZT100_FD_187530 | JGI IMG/M metagenome (GOLD analysis project Ga0208454, IMG submission 187530) | Soil microbial communities from meander-bound floodplain in the East River, Colorado, USA - East River MetaG ERMZT100 (SPAdes) (version 2) | ecosystem: Environmental > Terrestrial > Soil...
CTTGTTGAAGTACGCACGCGTACTGAAGAAGCACAAGTACGACAGAAGCAGGCAGCAGCCGAAGGTGCTGAGTTTTCTTTAGGCGAGGCTAGAACGCTTGCACCAATTAAACGTAGACAAGAAGAAGCACAAGCTAGTAAAGCTGAATCTGATTTAGCATTAGCACCATTAGAACGTATACTTGTTGAAGCACGCACGCGTACTGAAGAAGCACAAGAACGTGCAGCATTAGCACAACGAAATAAACTTAATCAAGAGATAAAACAAGCGGATCAAGCTGCATCATTAGCACATGTAATGCGAGAAAATCTTAAACGACAAGGTTATGATACAGAAAATCCATTAGAGACACCTGAGTTTGCACGTTTAGATGCTTTACTTACTGGTATTCCTAATGAAGCAGCACAAGCAATTATTCCAGAAGATCGTATTACACATGCTAGTAGATTCAGCTCTCGTGTGGCTGCTTTAGCTGATCTTAAACCTGAACCAATTGTTAATGACCAGCCTAATCCTGTATATAAAGAGTTGATTACTCTCGCTGAACTATATCAAGAAAAAGTTCCATTAGGTATCAAGAAAGTTGAAGAGAGTGTAATCACTAATATTCTTCCTACGATACCACCTAAGAATCGTAGTGCTCAGAAAGAAGCCGCTACGAATCTAGTTAATTTCTTTGCTCAACCAGAAATTTTTGATACGTATGAACAGGCAGGACTGACTAAACGAATCTTAACAGATGTGTTAACGGATATTACAGGCGGGTATTTTGATGCTTACAAAGTTGATCCTAATGATTTGTTTGGACAGATAAAAGAATTAGTTCTTCGACGAAAACAAGGTGAACAATTACAGAGACAAGAACTAAAAGAAAAGAAATTAAGAGAAGAGCATATGACACCTGAATTTAAGAAATTACTGCAAGAATCTCAGAGAATTGCTCCTTATAATAAGTTTTAAACGATGGGCGTAATAGCAAATAATGCTAGTGTATTTGGCAGTACAGGGGCACGGCCTCCTGCTGTACCACAGTCTTATCTAGAATCATTAGGTAGAAATGTCTTTGATGTCTTAGATGCTTCTGGTAATTTTGGTAGGTCAGTTGCACGCTTTGCACAAACAGGTGACCCTGGTTATCTTGGTAACGCAGCTAAGATTGTGTTACCATTTATCGAATCAGAGAAAGTTCCTATTGAGGATATTACCAATAGTAAAAACTTTTGGTATAATCTAGGGGCAGAAGTTGTACTGGACCCTCTTAGTTACGTCGGAGGTTTTTTACCTGCAGCCAAACGGGCTGCTACTGCCACTAAAGTATTGCAAATTAAACGTGAAGCGAGTATATTTAAATCACTCGGTGACATAGAGAGAGCTAGTGAAGCACGTACTGCAATAAAGAAACTAATCGAAACAGCACCAGCACGCACTGATAAGAAACAATCACTTTTATCCGTTGGTCTCCCTATACCGTTCACACCTACTATTGATATCGGTGATGCAAAGAAACTAACAGAGACATTCAAGTCACTGGGTTTTGATCGTCGCATTGCAGGCGTGATTAAAGAATCAGACCGTATTGAAAAGAAGATTACTGACGGTAGTTTAAGAATTGGTTTACAAGAGAAATTTAGGGAGAAACTCTCTGTATTAAATAAAGAATTGAATGATGGTAAGGGTGTATTATCACCATCAGTAATTAATAATGTATATAGAGTTATTAATTTCGTTGATGATAAATTCCATACTGCGGTTCGTGAACCAGTAATCCAGACACTTAAGGATATTACTGGTATCCGTAAACGTGAACGAATTCTGACAGGTGATAGAGAAACACAGGATTTGTTCAATAAGTTAAAGGATTTTGGTAGTTACGCTGATGCTGAATTCAGAACTAATACTTACAGATTAGCAGAATCAGTAGGTGTTAATAGTGATGTGGTCCGGGCAGACATTCAGAAAACATTGAATCGTCAGATTGGTAGTATTAGTACCAGTGCTGGAAAGAAATTCGATAAGTTAGTTAGTACAGGTAATATAGACGAAGCCGCTAAAATCTTGGATGGCGTTGCAGCGAAGATTACTTTTGCTAAGAAAGCAGCAGCACAAAGAGAATTCAGGGTCGCTGAACTAGAGAAACTAAAGATAGATGCTAACCCTGAGTTACTGAATGTAATCAAAGCAGAAGTGGATGCTAACGCTAGATTGTTGCAAAAGGAACAGTCATTAGGACTACGCACTAAGGAATTATCTGCACAAAAGAAAGGTATATTAACGTATATACCGCGTGCACTTAGTGATGAAGCTAAGCAGTTATCAAAGAAAAATCCTGTACTTTTTGCATCAATACAAAGAGATATTTATCCTAAGATAAGTGCTCAGTATAAACGTAGGTTCTATCCTGAAACCGAATTAATCGAGGTTAATAGACTACTCAGAGAACAGTATGGTCTTAACTTTGATTATTTCAAACCAGATTTGGTGCAAGCTCAGTTACAGAGAAAGATACAATCAGCGAATGCAATTGGTAGTGCTGAGTTCTTGCATGAGGGTGTGAGAAACTTTGGGCAGGCTAAGCAAAGTGTAACAGACGTACAGGCTAGACGTGTACTCAAGCGGTTCGGTATTGACCCTAAAGATTTAAGTAAGGATTTGTATTTACCACAACACGTTGTACAAGACCTTACTAAAGGGTTCACCCAGTTTCATAAAGCGGTAGGCGATACTAACTGGGTTAAGAACGTATTAGGTAAGTTAGTCCATCCTATTAACTCTTTCTATAGAGCGTTTCTTACATTCGGTTTTCCTGGTTATCACTTTGGTAACTATGTAGGAAATACTTGGCAATCAACTCTACACAGTTCAAAGGTATTAGGTAAACTACACGAAGGATTCCCAATCCAGCATCGTTATATTGCTGGTAAAATGACTCCTGCTGATATCGCTGAGTGGACTAAGATGGAGAATCTAGGTATAGTTCAAGGTAAAGAACTACCTGGATTAGAATCCGTATTAGATGAAATTGGATTAAAGGAAATATCGCCACGCGGTGAGTTAGCAGATCGTCCATTTACTTTTGCGGGTAGAGTAGTTTTTGGTAAAGATAAATTATCTAAACCAAAAAAGTTCTTACAGAATCCATTAAAGAGCTTTGATGAAATTTTTGCAGGAGTAAAGGTACACAAGAACCCTAATGATTTCGATCCACTTACTGGGCGTGCTTTCGGTAGGTACTTAGAGAACGCATCGCGTATTGCACTGTTCAAAACTGCTAAAGCAGAAGGTCACTCTGACATTGGTGCTATGCGGGTAGTAAACAAATATTTGTTTAACTATGCCGATCTAACACCCTTCGAGCAGGAGTATCTCAGACCGTCATTCTTATTCTATACATGGACGAGAAAGAACATACCACTAGCAATCAAATCAGCACTGACTAACACTAGACAGTACGCATTGTATAATCATATCACAGGTATGAACGATGAGGATTTACCACAGTACCTACAGTCAACGAATGCTTTTGTTTCACCGTGGAATCCACAACTAGCTATAGGAAGCCTTAGACTGCCTATCGAAGATTTGAATCTGTTGAATGTATCGGATGTTGATCCTAATTATAAGGACCAAATTCATCGCTTAGTTCAAAAAGTAGCCGCTCGATTATCACCTGCATTATTGGTACCTTATGAAGTTGCTTTAGCAGGTGAGCAAGCATTTACCGGCACTCCTTTATCTGATACTAATACAATGGATTACATTGTTAATCGTTCACCTTTTAGTAGGTTTGCTAAGGTAGCAACGAATGTATCGCAGTCATTAAGCGAACAGAAGGCATGGAGTACCTTAATGATTGAAACATTCACTGGCTTACGAACGTACAAGTTTGATCCTAGTAGAGTTCCCATTGATAAAGCTAAGCGGCGATTACTAGCAACAGGTAAAGTAGCTAAGTTCCCAGTACTAGTTTCTAAAAAGAAAGATGATTATCTAACTAAAGAAAAGATTAGTCAGTTCCAGAAGATGGTACGGGAACAATCAAAATAGCAAAGCACAAAAAAGTAAAGGGTATCCTATGGGACCACCGACAGTCATAATCAAATCTCCAATGAAGAAATACAAGAATCATCTCATGACTGAGAATCCTTTTCTATTAGAACTGATGAAAGAATACGTGCGTAAGAAATTCGCTTATCAACCTCGTGATCCATTTCAGAAGATGATTAACAATGTACCAAGCGTATACCCATCAACATAGTATGGCACCTAAAAAAAGTCCTGATACGAATGGCTATCTGCTTTATAAAATAGCTGCCGGAGCTTTTGGAACATTAGTAATGTACTTAGCTGTTAAAATGGATAACAAAGTAGAGAAGATGGAAGAGAAAATTAACACTGTTCAGATACAATTAATCTCTGTAAATAAGTATCTAGAGGCGATCAGTGTAGAACAGATTAGATTCAATAGGATAAAGGAATGATCGAAGAGGTTAAAAATAGTTTGAAAGATGACCTATTTTATAAGATAGGAGCAATGGCTTTTGGTACATTAATATCTTATTTAGCAATCAAAATGGATACCAAAGTAGAGACAATGGCTTCAGATATCGCTACGATGAAAGCAGAGATAATATTTCTTAATAAACAACTCATTCAACCTTAAGCCTTAGCCTCTGCCTATCAAAGAGTCTATACTACAGTCAAAGAAGTCAGCAAGAGCTACTAGATTATCGATAGACGGGAAGCGATTACCAACTTCGTAATGATTGATAGTAGTCTGATGCCAATTTAGAGCATCAGCTAATTGTTGTTGTGTTAGATTCCGATCGTTGCGGAGGTATCTAATCCTGTTAGCAAAGTATATTCTGTGTCTCATTATTTCTTTCCTACTAAGTTGTCTAACGTAACATTAAAATAATCTGCTAACTTAATTAGAGTGTATAATGTTGGTGAACAGCGGCCCTTTTCATATTGTTCAATAACTTGTCTATAACGTAGGCCAACGGCTTCTGCTATCTTTTGTAGCGTGTTACCATTTTTTAGTCGTAATTCTCTTAGTCGTTTACCGAATCTAATTGTACATTCTTTTCTAGTCACTGCACTAGTCTCCCTAATTTAACGTTGTATGGTACGTTAGGTTTACTGTCTTTACTGAAAGATACATTCGCGAAGTATGTTGCATTATCTGCACCATGCTTACCCTTCAATAGTCTAGCACGCTTTGCAACACCACGCAGTGTCCACTGATTCCGCTCAGTCACGTCAATCCACTGCATGAATTTCTCATAGAATTCACCGAGTAATACTTTACATCCTGGTATATGGTAGATTTCTGAACGAATGAATTCACTAAGTGAATCTTCGTGGTACTCTTGTACAATAGCTTTCTCATCAGTCTCAATAACTGGTAATCGTAATCGGCCTATTGGTTCAGGAATATCAAAGTGCATTAGTGTATAAAGAAATGCTGGTGCTTCCTTCTCACAACGTTCAATTAGTATATGCTTAGGTATCTCTTCTTTCAGTGGATCAACACGTAGTACACTAATCCTAGTATCACCTGCCAGTACAGGACAATATGATGGGTCATTAGCACACTGAATCCAGTGTGTATTGTTAGGTAAATCATATGGTGTTTGTCCCTTACAGTGAATAGCAATGGTCTTACCAGTCACCCAATCTTTAATACGGTCAGAAGCATTACTCTTTCTTGACAGATTGGTTTCTTCAACCACACAGAAGATCGCACCAGCTAGCTCACCATTGAACCCCGGAGCACTGATAAGAGAGTTATCAGCACGGACAACACCTTTAGTAAACAATAAAGATAGTGCTTCGTGAAAGATACTCTTACCTGTATTCTGTTGACTAGAGTAGAAGAATAGATATGGTGTCGGCTCGCCGGGATTCTGCAAACAACTCGCTAACCAACATTGCAAGTAGAGCAGTCCACTATAGATACCATTCTCAATTCCCCACGTACTCTGTGTGGTTAAAATGGAATCTAAAGATTGTCCACAGTGATGAAGAATCATATCCCATGTGGGATGATGACCCTTCTGAGCATCAAAGCGAAACTGAGCCGCATCCCGATTCCACTCCCGATTGCCCGGATATTCCGGTTTGAAGGGTTTATTAACTAAAAGCCAATTGTGCCCGACACACGTACCTATAATCTTAGGTATTTCTTTAGTTGTTGATCCTTGTGATAATAGAAATTTTTCTACATTATTTCTATTCTCTTCAACCCACCCAGTAGAAGCATAGATAACCCAGCCAGACTCAGTAGCCCCAGTAATCAAATGACGTACTAGATGATCTGGTACGTCTATCTCTTCATTCACCTTTGGTCGAAAAAAAATTCTAGTCCATTGACCTTTCTTATCAATGTATCCGTCTAATAATTCACTAGGTAGTTTATCAAAAGATAGTACAACTCTCTTATCATCTAGTTCACGGAGTTTACATGGGCGTGCAGATATATTAAGTTCGGGTACTTGAATGCCCATCGCAGATAGAGCAGATATTGCATCCGTAATTGATCTGAAATGATATCCTTTCTCATCTTGTATTCCCTTACAGTATTGCGATGCAGTGATGAAAGACGGTAGTGTATTATAGTAACAGGTTGTCCAACCACTAGTATCCGTAAACCACGTACTAGTTTCGATAGTACCTTTACCATGCCGACGAATAATCCATGCACCATTAGATAATGGAAAACAAAAACAGTTCTGGTCTTTTCCAATGTCCTTACCCGTCGATACGGTATCAAAGATACCCGTAAACTTTAATTCAGTGTGTGCTTTCTTAAGATCGTAGGTATGGCACACGAGCATTTGTCTATCATCATGCCACCACCAGAGTGCAGATGACTTCTCAAACCACTGAATGAGCTGTAAATGTCTGTCATCTAACTTAAGATGGCGACGTGATACTGATAGTTCATCCTCGGACGTAGTGATTTTCTTTGGTACTAATTTAGTCCGGGATACACCATCTAAGTAAGCCTGCCAATTAGGTACATCATTATCAGTAAGAGTTTCTGTTGCTTCCTTTAATAAGACAAAACTTTTACCTTCAATTGCATCTCTACGCCATACCCATAAGATACCTCCGAGAGTATCTACTTTAGCTTGTAAATCAATACCAGAGAGAGCAGAAGTTTTGGATAGAATAGCACGAGCTAGTGCTGCATGTTCAGTATGGTTTGTAACTGGTGAGATATTACATAAGCAATAGATATGTAAACCATTACCAGAGCTACTGCTATAGATAGTAATATAAGGAATGGATCGCACCCTACTATGTATTTCTTCCAGTTCATCTTTACTTAATCCTTGTTTATGGCCTATAAGACTATCATAATCAAAGCCTACCCATAAGGAACGTTTCTCTTTCCAATTCCAACCAGTCATACCAATAGCCTCAGCATGTGCTGAGATATCAAAGCGTATTGGATGATCTACATACTGAGGATTTGATGCTGCTGCGAATGGTACACGAAAGGGCTTCCATGTTTGCATACCGTCAGTAAAACCGTACCAACGGTGTCCCTCAAACGATCCTTGTATTGGTTCACCATTATCTTTTGCTACATTAACTTGTACCTCCATATCATGTGTGTATTTTTTACACATAGGAAAGGGTTTAGTTAATAAGAATTTTTGTACGGCTTCCGTGCGTAGCATAGTTAAGATATCTTTGCTTTTCTGTCTAGTGTTATGGTTTCTACACCAGTAAATTCATGTTCATCTCTTATCCAAATTTGACCACACCAAACACAAAATCTAATCTTTGGTCTTGAGCCTAGACCTGTTTCATCATAGAATCCTTTATATATCTTTTTATCATTTTCTTGACAACATTCACGTTTGATCGTTTCTTCTATTACCATGTCTCCGCTTCTCGCATCATCCTGTTTAAGAACTCCATTGGTTCTTTAGTATTGTACACCGCTCTACGCCATTGAACAAAGTCCCTTCTAACAGATTCCATTCGTATATCTATATCACGATTAGTCACAATACCATCACCATCAGCATCTAATTTACTGCAATAGAACGGTGGTTCACTTACAATTTCTTTTGTACACTCGATCATCTTAGGTAACAATAGACGGAAGGGGTGACCTGCTAGAATGAATTCATCGAGAGAGGAAGTGGGGATAACATTGAAAGAACGGCAGTGATCTAGTTCGTTGGTGAGCTTAGTTATCTTGTTATTCATTAAGGACATTACAAAGCAACACGTAAACAATACTGTCATAGAAAGTAACCATCTAATGCTATTGTGTTGCATTTCGTACTACCTCCATGAGTTCGCCAAAGGCATGCTCTTCTATATTCTTGGCTACGATTTTTGTAATCTTGTTCACGTATACAGGTCGTACTGTTGCTCTATTGTTTCGTAGAAAAGTTATCTTATTTGGTGGTATAGCTTGCAATGACTCTAGTTCATTTACCATCTCATCGTAAGATAGTACAAAAGCTAACGCATCAACTAATTTAGTCTTGATCTCATTTAATTCTGTTTGAGAATCGGCCACGTATCTGCTCCCTGCCACTGTGAGAATGGCACGTGTGTTAATATAGTGTCTGTCTTTCGACGAGATAATTCAATGGGTATATCACTAGGTTCATAGTACTTCGTCTTAGGAACAGTTACTTCCATACAGTGTTGGATACGTGTATAACCTACAATTCGTTCTGTCTCTCTATGTAAACGCAGAGATTCATTAGGTTTATAACCAGTGATAAACTTAGAGTTAGGTACAGCAGTAGCAATAACTTCAAGAAGTTTTCTAGTATCAACGAGACGGTTAGGTGCATCACGTGATGGTAGTAAGAGTTGACAGGGGTACCAGTAGTAGGTAGTATCAGAGTAACTCAAGATATGTATAGCTTCTGCTAATGCAGTGTAATCAATTGGACGTCCATTACTATGAAATAAACCTAGAGCTTCGTCTGACTCAAGGTCTAGTAAAAGAGAACTAAGGCCATTAAGATGAGCTATTGTATTCCATAAATTTTTATTGTACAACCCACCACTAGCTAGATAATTATCGAATGTATGTACCTTTACGCCAGTTAAAACCTTGCATGGCCATTCATCATTAAGTAAACTTTGTATATGGACCTGACTGCAACCAGTGGTTATGCAAACCTGTTCGCAACCTAACTTAACGAATTTCTGTGCTCCTACTATAGCATACTGTCTATTGTTTAGATGAGTATAACCAGGAACAGTACATACTTTGTTAGGTGCAGCAGGCAGGTCTACCCAAGGAATGAATGTCATGTAGTCTCCTTTAGATAGTAGGTATACACATTGTATACCTACTATCCACTATAACATGAGTCACTCTACCAGCAACGAAAGTAAGTGTCTCATGCTAGTTCTAATTCATCTTTGCTACTACGTTCCAGCCATCGTTCATATGATTTACAGTATACTGCCGCTTCACACTGACAGTTGTATTCGTGACAAAGATCATAGCTAGGTTGTGGTTCTGCTATCGTAGCGTTATACCTATCATCATGAATTTGTTCCCACATTTTCTTTACATTACCAAAGAGCTTGTTAGCGAATTCATCACTGATTGTGCCTTCGTATTCCACGAAGATAATGTCTTTCTTTTGGTGGCATACCTCATGTACTCGGAAATAGAAGTCAGAAAACTTACCTACCAGCCAGTTATAAAAAATTAATTGGGTTGCCCAGGCTGGATTAATTTCTTCGAGATCAAATAGTGGTGTCGTATTAGGTGCAGTTACTTCACCACTAATGCCTGATACTTTGTATGCATAATTAGCGTGCGGTGAAGCTGTATACTTGGAATAGAATCCTCTAGTTTTCCAATCGAAAGGTAATCCATCTAAGATAGCATCGAGTCTGCCTAAGATTGGTACACCGTTAATAACACGATATAGCTCTTGTTCTAGTTTAATGTCTTGTGATGCCAGTAACTTATCTGCTAGGCCATGTTTAATATACTGCCCTGCGACGACATAAGCATTGGCGATAACAGCATCCTTATCTTCGTGTTTAATCTCTTTGAATACACGGTCTAGCTTAAGTATAGGATTATTGATACCTTTCTTCTTTGCTAAATAATCTTTTATAATAGCATCGAAACAGGTACCCATAATAGCAGAAGCACCTACGTTCGGTGGTAGGTACGGGTGTCCAGCAAGTTTAGTAAGATAAACTTTGTGCTGACACTTCTGCCAAGTAAGATATGTCGATGAAGAGATATACGTTAAGTGACGAAGTACTGGGAGTATCATGCATCCACCTTTACTAGTTCGTTACCACTACATACGTAATTATCACTATACATTCTTACACCAAGGACACTAACAATACTCGGTGCAATGATATCATAATACTTAACTAGTTCTCGTTCAGAAAAACCGTACCATTGTCCTTTACTTTCTACATCATAACAAATTATCTTATTACTATCATTATATTCTCTTATTATATACCCCTCTAGTGGCCAGTGATCTTTACCCGGTGGTGTAGGTTTAACACGAGAAACAAAACTACCTAGTAGGACCATTACTTTTCTCCAAGCATTCTTTATGAGCGAATTCTTTACCAAAATTAAAAACTATCTTAAATGGCATTACCATTTCTCTGCGTCCTTAGGGCAACCTGATAAATTAATTGGTTGTTCGCGAATTCTACATAATCTTTTTTCTCTAGCTTCGGGTACTTTCATATATACCGTCTCCAATTCCCAGAACCAAAGAGCTTGTCGTACTGTGTATATGATGTCAACACATACACTTCAGCACCATACTTATCCATTTGTTCAAACTCATATATTTGTGACACTCGTAGTTTCTCTCCTGGTGCTTTTGTTTCTATCCAACGCTGACCGTGTACAGGATGGAAAGCCACCAGATCAGGTAATCCACTTTGATATTTACCACCATGCAGTTTCTTAACATACCACCCATGTCTCTTAAGATATAACTTAAGTTCCTGAAGAATCTTAGCTTCAGGTCCAGTGCGTACTGTACGTCGTAGGGGAGGTAGGTCCATTACAAATTATTCCTTTAGTCTCCTAGGATATTCTTCGGCTTCATAGGCCGGTTACTCCACTTAACCTTGATATCATGGATTGCATCCTTCAACATCATTACTTCCTTCTGGGTATTCCTCATATTCAGCATCAGTTCCCAGTTGATCTTATCCTTATACATTTCATAGAGCCTATGTGCTCCTTGCAGGTACATTAAGAATGGCCCTTTACCCTGGAATACCCAACGATAACACTTACGTAATGCATCGTGCGTAGTGCTATTGCGTTCAAACCATGTAAAGTACGATAATGGTTTAAGTCCTGCCAGTTCAAAAGTCTTAGGATATTGGTCTACAACCGAACGAAGTTCCTTCAGCATTGTATCTTTAGTCATGTTTCTCTACCATAATTAAGGTACCGGATTGCAAGATCAGTGAGGTACTCACGATGAGTCTCAAATGTACTAGGTTCACTCATAATTAACCACAGTTTACTTTGTTCTACGGGCAACAGCCTATCCCATATTTGTTCCTCCGTTAATTCATCTATAATATCCATTAATAGTATCACTTTACACCTGCCCAGTTTTCAAGATGACTCTTCCAATCTATCTCTAGTAGTGGCACAACACTACGTAGACTATCAATTTCAAAATTGACTCTACTACGTACTTCCTTAGTAAAGTCTGGTTTGTGTACACAAAGAATCTCATCGTGTACATTAATTGTCTTTACTAACCACTTACCTACACCAACAGGTTGTGTTTCGTTTATAGCACACTGAATACGTTTAGTTATTTGTGCCCCTGTACCCTGTATTTCATGGTTAGCTGCTGCTCTCATATTGTTTGCCTGTATCATAAATGCAGTAGCTAACAAAGCTGATTGTGATGCACCGCGTATAGTTTGCGAACGATTAGTAGTACGCATCACACTACCAATAACATCGAACTCACGCGGAGGATTCTGTGCTAAATCATAGAGAACTTTTACAATCTCATTCTCTAAGTGGAAATACCTCTTGAATCCCATCAATGTTTCTACATACTTAGCGGGTTCGTGCCATTCGACTGGTGTTCCTATGCCATATGGTTGGCGTAACGAACAGAACTTATCAAAGATTTTCTCACGTGCAATACCTATCTGTGGGTAACTCTTAATAAAATTAGCATAAGATATAGCAGCTTGTTGTTCTGAGATACCAGCAACCTTACTAATCTTATGTTCCATTGCACCATAAATTAGTGCAAAGAAACTATTCTTAGCAGGGTTATACATATTGTTATTGGTACCAGCAGACGACATTATTTGTTCATAAGGAAGTGAGTATAACGCCGCTCCAAGGAGTCCGTGAACTGAATAGCCTGATGCAAGTTCTTCTCTAAGTTTTGTATCATTGTAGACTGCATCTGTGATAGTGACTTCAAACTGCTTAAAGTCTCCTCCAGAGAGGACATCACTATCTTCAGCGAGACTGAATAACTCTCTAAAAGTATGATCTCTGTTAATTCCTTGGGGATTGAGTGATCCTTCTCCTTCATACAGTTCATCTCCCCCGGACATCCGCCCGGATTTAGCACCAATAACATTGAAAGATGGATAGAACCTATAGTTAGCATCTATAAGTTTATCCAGTACATCGATCTCTTTACTAGCTTTACGCCACGACGATAGTAACTTAGCCGCTTCAGATACAGGACTCTCCCATTTGATTAGTTTCTGTATAGTATCCTTACTAGTATCAGTGATAGCCATCTTCTCTAGTTCAGTTGCATGATCACGGAGAAAACGCAGTGACTCAACGTGAGAGTTATAATTTATAGGTGTGTGCCTGATACGATTAAGTTGGGTTTCATAACGTGATATGATCTTCTCGCGGTCGAGTCCAAACCCAAGATAACGGGTGGCACCCACACTAGCGGCCAGTTCTGAATCAACATCGCCGCCCTTTGGCTCGGCGAAGTGATGCCACAATCTGCAAAGAAGGTCGATATCATTATATGCGTATCCTCTAGCAGTTTTGTTCGTGTGCCAGAAATCAATATGCCACTGGGCGTAGGGTTCCCAGTCTGTGTTGTGTGGGTCATAAGGTTTCTCAGGAGGATACTTATCTTTTGGTACAGGAAACTCGAATACTGGTATCTTAAATATCTCAGCACACAGTGGTTTGAGTGATAGCGTAGATCTAAATCGTAGGACTATATCAGCAAACTGTGGCTTAGTTTCGTCTATCTCAATCTTCCATTCGTAACCAGTGCTAGACTTATGAAAATATATATCACTAAAAGGTAGTCTATGCTTGAGACATTGTGCCATTGGCTGAGCTATAACAGTGGGTACACGTTTAATACGTACTTCATCACGCCCCATTAAGGATTGGTACTCTGATTTTTTGCAGTGGAGGAGGAGGTCAAGTGCTGATTTAGGGCGGAGTGTGTAGGAGTGGTAGTCCACTTTACCAAAAGAGCGGCTAATGCTTGCGAACTCCGCAGGATGAGGTTTATTATTTTTATTCTCCGATGCATTAAGTAGATTATATAGCTTTGTAAGCTGAAACCAATCATGAGAAAGGTTGTAAGCAACCACTGTGTCTGCGGTAAGGTCATGTATAAGCTCCAGAGTTTTTCTTATGGGCTGGTGGAACACTTCATGCAAAACTATTGGTCCCTCATTTATACTATACTGAATTAGTACAGTAGGGCCGAGGAGACCAATAGATTCAGTGTCTAGGAATATCATTACGTTTCCACTACACTGTTAACACTTAGTGCAACTAAATCGTCATTGAATTCTACATCCTGGAAATCTTCATAATTCCACTCATTAATCTCAGCAACACAACAATTAATTGTATTGAGATAGATCATTACGACTTCACTGATACAACGCTTGCGTAGTTCTAAGAACTGTTGATCTGTCATAGTAAGTTAACTCCTGTGTACTCTGCTGTTTTCTCTTTGATCCAGTTAAAGATATCCGGATTAGGTTCTTTTTCTTGGATATTACACTGTGACCATACCTTGATATAGTAATCTCTATTCATAGGTTCAGTTCGGATTAGTTCTAGTAAGTGATACATGACACAATGCTCAAGCATCCATAATGGGCTTTCACCAGACTCAACGCTATCACAAAGAAAATAAATCATTCAGTATCCTCCTCAGGTTCGCTTTCACAAAGCGGGCATACTTCACCATCATACTCTAAGATAATGCCACAGTGCTCGCATACATATTGTTCTTTGCATGCGTCACACTCACCATCCTCGTTAAGAGGTCCTTCACACTCTGAGCACAAACCATCTGACTCATTTTCTATTGGTTCCATACTTTTTTAATCTCCTCTAAAGTAATTCCTTGTAACTCGATCTTACTATCCAGCTTATCTACAATAAGCTGGTCTGTTGGTAAATGCAAAAGGTCCACGATACGGGTACCTTTTGATACATTCATTCCCGGTCTGTCTCGTCTTTCGAGTGATTGTATGCGACTGTCAACAGAAAAAGTATTGCTATAATAACACAAACAGTCCGTTCGACTAAGGTTAAGTCCATGCACGCTGCTAGGATTTGCAATGACAACATAATTATTCCCCAAGCTGTCAAATTTGGTGAGGGCATCTTTGTCACTCCAACCACGGCCGTCTATCCGTGCGTATTCCCATTCAACATCTGTTGCTACTTCGCATAGTTTATCTATAGTAGCGTGGAATGCAGCGTATATAACCAACCTACCACAACCACCATTATCAAAACTGTAGAAGTCTAAGAGTTCCTTAACTTTATCTATCTTAGGGGAGCCAATCCAGTTGGTACCTTTATCGGTGTACTGGAACCCATCTGATAATTCCCTGAGTTTTTCAAGGCATTGCAAAGCCGTTGGTGTTGACGACAGTATAAGGTCCACCACTCGTGCATACTCTTCACTGATGTCGCACTGGATACGGTCGTAGATTTTAGAGGGTAAGTCATAGCAGTCTTTCTTATACTTAAAGAGTACAATAGGAGCTAGTCTAGTACCTAGCTTAGCTACTTCGTCTGGTTTCCAGGAATCAATCTTAGGATAAGTTCCGAATTCTCCGTCCTCCATTCTAATGTTAGCATAACGCTGACGGAATTTATACAAATTTCCTTCTCGAATAAACCCAGGCTGAATACACTCGATCTGATGCCACCAGTCAGAGGGGTCTTTTGGTGCGGGTGCACCAGATAAAAGAAGAATGAACCCATCTTTAGCTCTGACGGTTTCGCAGAGCATAGCTGCTGCTTGACTTCGCTGGGCAGTGGGATTTTTAATTCTAATTGATTCATCAAAAATTACCCCATCAGGGAAATATTCTTCAGATGTTTCTTTCATTATACGATACAAGGATTCATACGTCGTAGTGATTAATGGGAGAACTGTAGCGTTCCACCTACGAAGTTGTCTTTCCCATTCTCTCTGAGCACCATAGGGGGCGACGAGCCACCATACCTTAGCGTCTGATTGCTCCATTACTGTAAGACCAACGAGTGTCTTACCTAAACCCATCTCGAAAGCTAGCATACATCGTTTACGTTGAAGAATAAAATCTATACCCTGTTGCTGATGTTCAAAGTATGGCCGCTTATTAAGTCTGGTATAGATAAGTTTGTTTATTGGGGTTGTGTATCTCTCGATAGGATTGTCTGCTAAGTATTGCAGAGCCACATAATTTCGTTCACACTTATCGATAGTCCAGTGCTTATCTTCCGGTGACCATCGAGCACCTGCCATTACCTTTACTTCGTCTATGAGAGCACGGTCGAAAGGGAAAGTAAGTGTGAGTCTATCACCTTCTTCTATATTAAGAGGGATTGATTTAAGATAATTACCGTTACGGATTTTAGCCAATATTTGCATGACATTTACACTTACAATCAGGATTGTTATCCTCACACTCGTAGATTGCATTCATTAGTTTTTCATTCTCTAAGAAGAAATCAGTGATATAATCGAATGCTTTCTTTATATCATCAATTTGATAATCACTCATGTACTCCAGTTCCAGAATCTGTTTGTGGTGTAAGTGAAATAACACCTTCTTTCGTACTTGTGTCACTGTTACTTGCATACTTTTTCCTTGTATTAAGTACAGTTGTATGGTCTATACCGAGTAAACGGCCTATCATTACAGAACTAATGGGCCTAAAACCCGGACCTTTCACCTGATCTATATGTATCCATCGACCAATGATACGCTGATACAATGTTTCTGATAGCCACTTAATTAACTGATATCTAGCACGAACGACTACATCGTTCTTTATATTGGTGGAGAATATCTCACCAATATGAATGTTATACTGTGATGCTATGTTTACAGCTTTATTGGCTATCAGTCTATTCAGGTCAGTGCTTGACTGTATGCTGTACATTATCTTTAGCTTTACTTTTATTGTAATTTGATAGAACTACAGCCACACATGCACGAGCAAGGATCATATCATTCCTTGTTTGAGGACCAAACAACATGATACGAATTAAATCAGTTTGATTATGTTCGATGTGTTTTCTTATCCGTTTCTCTAATTCTTCGGTAGTTTCAATATCAATAGAATTTGATATTGGCATATGCTGGTCACAAGCGTTGCAGATGTTACCACCACAACCAGCACACTGATGAAATCCCTCAGTGTGTTCGCAAATACTTACCATTACGGATACTCCCTTCTAATTCACTATCTTCCTGTAAAAGTTTACGCCACTCGATACCACCACTCTTTACAGCACGTGCCTTCCACTTTTGAGCTAGTCGAAAGAGATACCTTTCAATGTCAGTGCGAAAGTTACGGTCAGTAATTATTTGTTTGATTTCAGTATTATCCATCTCGTATATACCCCCGATGGGACTTGAACCCATACACCCATTACTGAGTATCAGATTTTAAGTCTGATGCGTCTGCCGATTCCGCCACAGGGGTGGACGTTGTAGTAGCTACTAGTTCATTGATTGTCATTGTAATCTATCTCTGCCTTTCTCTCATCGAACCACATCTTTACTTCTTTGACATAAGTACTCTTTATGTCTAACCCAGCATAACATCTGCCGAGCATATAACAACACTTAGCTACTGTTCCACTACCCATAAACGGATCATAAATCCAATCCGCTTTGTTAGTGAGAGCTAATAACAGACGCATCACTAACTGTCGTGGATGTGATGATCTCATTTCATCATCTAAAGGATAGTATAAGTCATTGCTATTACCAGGAACACGAGGTATATTCCATATGTCACCAGGTGTACGCCCTCTAATGTCTGCACGAGGATCACCTGAACGATTGCGTTGTGATTCGATTGCTACTTCTGTCCAATTAAAATCAGGTGTACCCTTTTTGTATATAAGGATAGCATCGTGTGATGGAACAAAACGATTCTTAGTATATAATCCAAATTCATAAGCCCAAATGATCTCATTGATTAGGGTTATGTCATGGAAATTATGCAGAGTATGCTCAAATAAATATCTAACTTTGAAATTAGTGAAAACTACGAACCAACTATCGGGGGAGAGATATCTATGAGCATCATAGATAGCATTAGTTCGTGCTACATTATCCATCGAATAGGGTGGATCAAAATATACTAGCTTACACTTACAGTGTAGCTGATATGGAGAATTCTGTGCATCACCAACACGAAGAATAATCATGAATGGTATCTTTTCGTAAGATAATAGAATGGGATATTATCTTACGTTTCACCAGACCCTACCAAAAAATCCGCCCCCGTACCCGTCCCCGTCCCCTGACCCGGACCCGTACCCGTTTCCGTACCCGTACCCGTACCCGTACCCGTACCCGTTTCCGTCCCCGTACCCGGACCCGGACTCGTACCCGGACCCGGACCCGGACCCGGACTCGGACTCGGACCCGGACCCGTACCCGTTTCCGTCCCCGTACCCGTCCCCGTTTCCGTACCCGTACCCGGACCCGTACCCGTCCCCGTACCCGTACCCGTACCCGTACCCGTACCCGTACCCGGACCCGTTTCCGTGTATTATAAACCCGTCAGTTTGCACTTCCATACCACCTGATTACATGGACTAAATGACACGACGGCTAGCTCGTGAACAATAATCTCTCCAATTGGATCGAGGACAGTTTTATCAGTTGGACCATTAAGCACTAGTTGTCCGAGTCCTTTAGTGGTTCCCCAATTACGAATGCACGAAGCATCCTTAATCCGTACTTCGCTGCCATTGATATATACTCGGCCAACATAAACAAAACCACGTTGTAACACAACGACATTTATCAGACCATCTGGGTTAGATAAATGGTTAGCATTAGTATCAGTATTGAACATTGCTGAAAGTTTCTTGAAATCTCCGATAGTCATTGAGTCTAGGTCCATAAATTTCTCCTTTCATTACAGAATTGTAATGTCGTAAACAAAACTAGTAGCCAACGGAATCGAACCGTTGAGTAAGCATAGGATGGATTGGTTACCACCAATGAATTCAACCATTTCTGGCACTCTACTACCTTACCATCAGCCAGACACTACTACCCTTTAGCGAGGTCCGTACCCGTCCCCGTCCCCGTCTCCGTCCCCGAACCCGGACCCGAACCCGGACCCGGACCCGAACCCGGACCCGGACCCGGACCCGTGCCAGTACCCGTACCCGTACCCGTACCCGTACCCGGACCCGTACCCGGACCCGTACCCGGACCCGTACCCGTACCCGGACCCGTACCCGTACTCGGACCCGTACTCGGACCCGGGTCCTAGTATTATAAACCCGTCAGTTTGCATTTCCATATCCCCTGATTACATGGACTAAATGACACGACCGTTGGAGTAAACAAATCGACTGGATATAGAAGTTTAATACCCTTTCTTTTTGTTTACCGTCATACCAGACACTACCAAAAAGTTATTGAAAACCGTCCCCGTCCCCGTCTCCGTACCCGGCCCCGTACCCGGCCCCGTACCCGTGCCAGTACCCGTCCCAGTATCTGTCCCAGTACCTGTCCCAGTACCTGTCCCAGTACCCGTACCCGTCCCAGTACCTGTCCCCGTACCCGGACCCGTACCCGTACCCGGACCCGTACCCGTACTCGGACCCGTACTCGGACCCGGGTCCTAGTATTATAAACCCGTCAGTTTGCATTTCCGTACCCTTCTGGTTTAACTTCGTATTTCACTAACATATTTTATCTCTCAACACTATTGCTAGGTGCTTCTTCGTACTTCGGTTCATTGATTACAGGACTCATAAATAATGCTACTGCATTCTTCACAATGTCCTCACTTGGCATGAAGTGTGGCTTGGGTTCGATCGCGGTTACGTATGGAACCCAAGATGATTTAGACTTCCACTTCTTGAAGTCTGCGTATAGCTCGAAACAGTTAGTATAAGGTAATTCCTTATGACTATCCGTCTCTCTTAGGTCTGGTTTCGTAATATAGTCATGGATACTACGACTAACTTCCCGTGCAGACGGCCGACCAGGGAAGAACGTAGCTACCTCACCAATGTCAGCTAACCACACCAGCCATTCGTATCCTTTGGAGACTCTGTATTCGTTGGTATCTGGAGCGTTCCACATACGTTTAAAGATAGGACTCTCTTTATTGTATGACTCCTCTACCTTTTTATCTCCATTGAATGCAATAACATGCAGTCTGTGAGAGATGACACTAATGTTAACTCTCTCACCGAAAGTAAGATTCTTCGGCTGAAAGTAAAACATACCTGGGGCGAGATTAACACGCTGACCTTGGAGATTGTCCACCTTCTGATTCACTTCACGAGATGTTCCTTGAATCAGTTTCAGTGGTGGCACAAAACCACTGTTACCAGAGGTCATTGTGTCAATTTCATTACGGGATGGGGGTATATAACTAGAATGTACAATGTCTGTCATAAAATTACCACTCCATTATCTATTTGATCATTGTTGTGATCGTTACCGATTAGTCGTGAAACATTTTTTGCTGGATAGTGATAAGCTCCGTCACCAGTATCTTCATATCTTACGTAAATTACTGCACTACTGTCAAACTCCTTAAGACGGGTTATCAATTCTGCTACTGTCACAAGTTACTCCTTAAATGATAAGGGACTGACCGTATGCAGGACGCCAATTCCCTTACGCATTACGGTCAGTCCCTTTATATTAGTGGATACGAGCTAACGCGGCCAGCTGTTAGCTCGTATCCGTAAAACTAGGTCTTGCCTAGTCTTAGGCTTACGCAACCAATTCAGCTTTCTTCTTGCTCAGTTCTTCTTTCGCTTTCTTAAGATTTTCTTCCTTAGCCGCGAAGGTCTTTGTCTTACGCTCCATTTCCTTTACTTCCTTTGCTTTCTTACGAGTAGCAATGGAGAAAGGATCAACACTGCATATTTGTTCGATCATCTCTAGGCGTCCAATAAGACGATTATAATCCGCGTCAGTGGGTGACGAGTGATTAGCTTCGAATCGTGCAGCCGAGAGAAGGTCAAGGATTGTACGGGTTGTTACAACCTTGGGGATTGAGAAGGGATCGATCTTCTCTTTCTTCTCCGTAACATCTTCTTCGGAGCTTTCCTTCCCGAGACTCTTACGCATTTCCTTAGCATACGCTTGAAATTGCCCTGACGTTTGTTCCTTCGCTTCATTAATAAAGCGGGGCTGGTGTTCCGTTGGCAAAGTTGCCAAAGCGTTTGCATTAATCGCGGAGATTTCACCAGTATTTACGGCATTCTCTAAAGACGGATGAATCTTCGTTAGCCGCATAAGCTTATAATAGTCCTGCGGCGTGAGTCTGAACACTTCGCAAAGGTGTTCGACGCTTGGACCTTGCGGATTCTCCTTGTTCGTATTGTTAGCGGCGTATAAAAGAATATGGTTTCGCTTATCGATAAGACGAGTTTCAAGACGGCACTCATTAAGAGTATATTGCAGTCTCATTAACTCATTATCCGTCATATCGGGATCGATATTAGCAAAAATCTCCTTCCATCCGAGATTCTTTGCGGCTGTAGTACGCTGGAGTCCGTCTGCTAGTTCGTACTGGTCGGGAACGTCTATGCCATTAACTTTATAATGGCGTAATGTAACCGGCTGACGAATACCCACATCCGCAATATCCGCTTGTAAACTAGCGAAACGGGATTCATCCTCGTAAGGTTCCCGCATCTTGATATCGGGAATGTGAATAGAGTCGATAGGTACCGTCTTAGTATACATTGCACGTTTCGATGCCATAGCGTATTGTTCCTTTCAAAAGAGGTTAATGTTTACTACACTATTGTAGTATAATACAAGAAAAGGGGCTTGTCAAGTCGATTTGTGAGAATTTTGTTTAGGACATAGGGCGGTACTCCTTTATTCATCAGCATGTTTCGTATATGCTATCATAACTGTTTTCTCCTTCTTACGTTTCGTTCCTTCATTGCTGTCATATAAGTGCGGAGACCAGCAAGATTCTCTTGCTTTATTAAAGTATAGAACTCCTCCAGTTCCTCGTCTGGTATATTTGCAAGATAGTATTCGTTCTCCATTTGCATGATATACCGTCGGAGATTCCGGTAACGCTGAAATTTGTTGTATAAATCACGTTTTAGGATCAGATAAGCTGCTGTAAACATCAATGTTACCTTGGTAAAAGTCTCTTTTTTCTTTCTCGAAACGCAATATTTGGTTATCAATCTCGTTTAGCCAGACTGCAACGAGTATTCTAAGTTCTTTGAGGTAGCTTTCGTTACATTGTGAACCTAGATAACCATGTTTTCCACGATAACATAATGTTTCTTCAAAAGTCATAAATTCTCTCCTTTCTTTGTTTTGTACCGCTGAACATTTTTATTCTCCGTGTGGGATTTCGACTGACCATGTTTCCACGTTTTGCCAATTTTCTAGGCGTGCTTGCGAACCTAAAAACGATGGTGCCGAACCTAGTTTCCTTCGTTTTTGGGTAAATCCGGGTCGGAAAATCCGTTTTTGGGGTTAAAAAACGCGGTTTAGTACCGTAGTAAGAATAGTAGATATATATTTTTCCTATAAGACTAAAGAAAAAGAAAAAGAAATAATATATATAACATAGGGGTAGTATTCAGTCCGATTAGTTCGGGAGCCTCTGGCAGGGTTGACTCTGGTGTGGTGGATGTCGACAGTATGGCCTAGCTGGTCTTTTGCGTTGCAAGGTTGAACGATCGTAGGGGCGTTGGTGTGATTGGACTAATCGATCGTATGTCGAGGTTGTAGGACCGCAAATCGATGAAAAGGCGAGCGGTACTACTTTGGTTTATTATCTTTTGATAATAATAGATATTTTCATTTATGGCATTTTTCGCATATTAGTCTGTGTTTTGTACCACATTTGCACCTATCGCAGTAGTGGATTATCTTTATCCTATACTGTGGTTGTCCTTGTGGTAGTGGCTTTTGCATTTTCTTGGCTGTTGTTTTCCAATAGTTGCAATTACCCCGTTGTGGTAGTGGTGTGCCTGAGATTTTATGTTTCATTGCGTTTCCTTTGTCATGCTTTCGTATAGTAGTGCTAGACCCTAAGCACGCCGGTTACAACGGTATTTAGCCGGAGAGTGTAACTCTCTCACAATAGGGTCTTTTCTATACTGCCCTACTAGAATCTAGCACTAACGTCGAGCGAGTCAACGTCCCATTCCGTATTCTTTGCGGTTACGGTTAAGGGTCGGCGATATTATTTCGCTAGTGAGGGTGTCTCACTAATGACTCACTCGGCGTTAAAGCTAGCCCTTTATCCTACGCTCTATAAGGTTTGGTTTAGGCTGCTTCCGTAACGGCGAGAGCAATCTTCGGAAACAGATTGTTGGACATCTTCTCGACGTTGCCGGCTTTGCGAATGCTCTTAACAAGGTCGGTTCGTTCGCGAGCCGCCGACGGTGACACACCAAGGATTCGGCGAGCCGCCGTAGTGACATTGACTTGCAATCCTTCAGGGATTGCGTCATTGTGCGGCAGACTGACTGCACGACATTCCTTCGCTTGGGTAGCGAGAAAAGCATCACACGCAACTACAGCTTGATTCGCAACATAGGCCGCGAAGTTCTCAGTTTGAACATGTGTGTTGTTCTTGACATACTCGGCGAGAAGTCTGTAAATGTGGTTCGTTGCGTTTTCAGCAAGCGACAAAACCGCTTTCGTACAGATTTCAACGCCGTTGCGTCCGGTCGTTTCGAGTACAGTAGGATTGTACTCGCAAACAAGATTGAGTGTTTGCATGGGTTTACCCTTCGCTAAAGCTAGAGCGTAGGATAAAAGGCTAGATGGGGTTAGCGGTTAATCTGTATACTCGGATACCCTTGCGGTTCATGGTTAGACCGGGTAAGGCCATACCCATTAGGCAACCACAAGCGAGTATACGCCGATGCTCTTCATCGGACGTTCGCCTAGAACGCGGGCGGAGTCTTTACATTGTCACTGTAAATAATCCGCTTACGCTGGCTTTGGACAAACCCTGCCCACTAAGGCTACATAGGCTAGGTGCTTGTAGGGATATAACACGTCGACACTTCTATGGCGACCGTCACCCACCTATGTTCAGGCTGTCTGTCCCACCGTTCCCAACGGCGAGAGACACGACGCTATCAGTATGCCGCGTCGCTGGCGTCGACCGCATCACACGCGGTTGACAATGGACACTAGGGCATTCGGTATGCCCGAACGTCATAAAATCAAAGATTGTTCGTAAACCCTTGTCAGATAAAGACTTATGTTAGATTACAGTATTAATTGAAACAACGAAAAACTGCCTAAATGACAGTTAAAATAGGTAAGATACTCATAAGTCATTGCTAGATAAAGACTTAGATATGCTGTCATAACGGCAGTTTGTTATCGGACGTGCCATAACGGTAGCGTACCGTCTAGGCGAGTCTATGTTAAAATGGGTAAACACTTGACAATCCTGTTATTTCGTCTAGAATACCATGATGGAGGATTATTTTTTCACAATGGAAACGAACAAAAACACCAAAAAATACTACCCAAAATACGGATAAATGGGGCATTGGGGTATCGTTGACTCGCGAGCGCCAATTTTAGTTATCGGACGTAACACCCTGATACTACGTCCGATAACGGGACACCGGGTTATCGGACGTAGTTCTCAGGGGCGTGCTCACGTCCGATAACCTAGTCCTTGTGTTGCGTACAGTACGAATGGAAAAGGGACGTTATGACTTGACTCCCCGGCCGATGTTCCCCTTGAACCCCTTAGCAGTATAGCGATTGGGCAATGAGTATTAAAAGAAACACTACGACTTACCACATTGACAGTAGGACTAAGAACTTTATTCTTAGTCCTACTCTTGTTCTTGTATACTTAGGTACTTAAAAAATTTTGCGGACCTAATTTAGGAGAAAAGGTACTATGCCTGAACCACAGTCTGAAACGATTGATACCACTGTTGAGGTAGTTGGCGTTACGAATATTAAAACCGTAGGTGAAGCCGCGGCTTATTATACCGCTCAAGCTATGGGTAACTCAGTCTCTCATGGTAAGAGACTAGACATCCTTGCTGAAACTGCATTAGCTAAGGCGATTGAAGGTATTCAAACGCTGGATGCTGAGACAGCAATCGCAACGCAGAAGTTACTTTCTGGTAATGATCTGGCACAGCAGTTAGCCTCGTTAGGTTCTGCTATTGCTCAGATTCAACAGAGTATGAAAGGTGCCGGAAACACACCCCCTGTAACTCCCTAGAAAGGATTTCTCTCCCCCTCTCGTGCCCAGGGCATAGGGGGTAATACTCCAGGTTATCCCCTATGCCCAACATTACTCCTCACGAGTATGAAACTAAAGATGATTTTGGTATGGTCCGCGGCCTGCTCAGGCGTGGACCCTACCAGATACCCGACCGCTTACGCGAAAAGATAATCAGTTCAGCTGAAAGAGTCATTGACAACTTAGACATTGATCCTAAAATTATGCTCTCTGCTGCTAAGTTAATGGTGGATTGTGATAGAATCAATGTCGAAATGATTAAGTTAGCAATCCCTAAGAAGATAGAAACTTTTAATGCTCGTGGTGCCACTGACGCTCAGTTACTCGAAGCAATACAAAAGACAACGAAGTTATTACCAAGGATAATCGAACATGGCGAAGACTCTCGCGGACCTGACCCCGACGCAGTTAGCATCATTAAAGAAAGCTAACCCTGGATTAACTGATCATCAGTTAGTAGATGTATTAAATAATATTACTACAGACAAAGCACTGTTAACTGTTTATCCCCGAACACTAGCTGATATTCCTGAAGCTATGTTAGAAGATATGAAGGCAAAGAATCCTATGCAGACTCCTATGCAGCATTTAGAATCAGCACGAGCATATGCGATTGCATTGGGTATCCCTCCGGTGTATGTTACAGTATACCCACCGGCTAAGCCTGTAGAAACACCTGCTGAGAAAACGGCAAGAGTACTGAAGAGTTTTATTGTTCGGCCACTCCAGGTTGGGCAGGCTGAACGATATACTCAGTTATTAGGTTCTATGCATGGTGTTGCATCCGCCATTATGCAACATTGTCCGGACAGTAAGGAAATGGATTTAGCGTTGATTAAGTTGGAAGAAGCTAAGATGTGGGCCTGTGCTGCGATCAATAACAATGAATAAGAAAATAAAACTAAAACTAGCAACGATACTTTGTCTTTGTCTCATTGGTTGGTTCACTGATTTATATAATCGTTTCTCTTGGTATTTCATTGACCGCATTGAACAGTGTGCCCCAGTGGAATACTATGGTATGGAGGGATGATACTAAGTAGCGACCAGTATATCGATGCCGTTACTGAGTTAGAACGTAGGCAACGACATGCTATCAATACTTTCAAACCGACAGAAGTACCTAAACATAATCAATTACATTACCTCTCTTCCACTGCTAGATACCGCCTCCTCTTCGGTGGAAATCAGTCTGGCAAGTCTATCACGGCTGGTTTCGATTGTGCCTGTTATGCCATTGGGAAACACCCTTACATACCCAAGGAATCAATCATTAAGGGTAACATTCGTATATGGGTAATTGCTCCTTCATATATTACAATAAAATCTGGTATATACAGACATCTCAAAGATTTTATTCCAGACTGGATGCTAGAGAAAAAAGGTCCATTAATACCGACTACAACTATTCCTGCATATATAATCGTTAAACGGCACGAAAGCATGTGGCTGGATGAAAGTCCAGCCACATGCGAAATTACTTTTATGTCTGCTCAGGGTGATGATCGTGCAAAGTTTCAGGCTGAGGCTCTCGCTCGCATATACATTGATGAGGAAGTGGATGAGAGAGTAATCGAAGAATTAGAAGCACGAACACTCATTACTGGTGGCACATTCTCAGTAAGTGCTACATTAGTAGAATCATACGAATGGGTACTAAAACTAGAACAATTAGGTGAGAAAGATGATCCTAATGTATCACTCACCCGACTAGACACTGAGTACAATCCTTATATAGACCAGCAAACTCTTTCTTTCTTGATGAGTAAATGGAGTGATGACGCAAAAGAATATCGAATCCACGGAAAAAGCAAACGATCATTTGGACTCGTCTATAACACCTGGTCGGATGCTCAACATTGGATTAATCCATTCACAGTCCCAACCGATTGGCCGCGGTTCACGGCAATGGACCCGGGTATCCGAACGTTTGCTGTTTTGTGGGTGGCTGTTTCCCCCGACAACAGAGCCTTTATCTACCGTGAACTTTACGCACATAATGAACCGTTGTATGAGGTCGCGATAGCCGTAAAAGAAGCAGAGGGGTGTAAGCTAGATAGAGACCTTAGCAGAGAGTATAAGCACTTTATCTGGACCGGAGAGGGAGAACGAATCGTAAAGAGAGTAATAGACGATAAAGAAAATAGTCGTCTTATAACAGGCGAAGCTGGTGTCATGGATCAGTTAATATCAAGATATAGTATCATGACAGTCCAAGCTGATAAATCTGTGTCGATAGGTATAGACGATGTACGAATGTGGTTAGAGCCACTTAAAGATAATAAACCTGGATGTCAGGTTTTCAATACACTGATGAATTTTTATGCTGAATTAAAAAGTTATCGTATCCGTACAAAGAAAACTAAACGCGAACAGAATGAATTATCCGATAAACCCATTAAGAAAAACGATCACTTAATGGATTGCTGGCGATACTTAGCTAGAGAAAAACCTAGATATAGTGAGTATACTAATAATGAACAATCCAGGTACAGTGTTCGTAGGCGGGATAACTCCAGACAGTCCCAGACAGCCATTGAGGAAATCCTTGGCGATTGGTGATATGGTTTTATACCACCACACACTAAACGTATTTCTTCCTGCTATAATTGAAGCAGAGCACTCTGATGGTACGTATTCTGTGACTTTCTTTCATAGAGGAAGCACTAGCTATTCATATACAGCTGAGGGTACTGATGTCGGACAAATTAAAAGAAAGCAGACTGTGTGAGATAAATAACTGTACTAGTCCTGCATTATATGATATGTACCTTAATGATGTACCATTTGTGATTTGTGAGACTCATGCACTACAGCGTATACAAGCTAATAAATATAGAAGAAACTATAAAGGACACTATCATGCTGCTGGCGAACACTGGAAAGGTACTATAGTTAAGCAATGAAACTGATTTTAGGTATGACTTGTATTGAGCAGGTGCATCATGCAACTGTATTTTCATTGCTGAATACATTTGCACAGAAACCTGAACTATTTGATGGTTTTCTTATTATACAAGGAACACTACTCCCGCATGCCAGAAATAAGATAGTAGATTATATCTATAAGGCCGAGCCTGATTTTACACATATCTTATTAGTTGATGCAGATATGTGTAACTTTACTCCAGAGCATATCCAGAAACTCATCGATGCAGACAAGGATGTTATCTCAGGGTTGTTTAATGAACGTAAACCACCTTATGGTACTATCTCTGCATTTACGGATGAGGACGCTGATAACTTCAAAGACAATTTCAAGAATGGTAAAGTAGTACCAACAGAGATCGTTGGTGCAGCATTCACATTAATTAAACGTGAAGTCTTTGATAAGATGAGAGAGGAGACAAGTGAAGGACCAATCTGGTTCACTTGTGATAGATTTCCTCGTGAGAGTATAGGAGAGGAAATAAAAAACTTTATAGCAGAGACAGTATCCCTTTGTGAAACACAACCTGAGCAAGCACTACTTGACGCTATCTTCTTCGGCCAGACAGCACATATTGGTAGTCGTTTCTTAGGTGAAGATATTAATTTCTCTCGTAAAGCTGTAGCATTGGGTTTCAAACTTTTTATCCATCTTGGTTGCGTTATTGGTCATGTTGGTGAAATTAATTGTGATATATATAAAAAAAATGATTACAATCGTAATAAACTAATAACCGAAGGAAAGTTAAAACTAGTAACTGGAGAAAACTAGCGGAGAATCTTTTATGATACCAGCAGAGATACCAGCTATTGATTGGGCGAATACAATCTCTTACCGTTTTTCTGGGCCTGTTGCTGCATACACACCCAAGGTACAAACTTCACAAGAGTATCCTGGTCCACAGTTCAGGCATCCACGGTATGGTCCTACGTACATACAAGATGGTAACGAAATTATTTGGCATTTACGTTGGCCAGGATACAATCCATTTACTGGTGAACCATTTGAGAAGTCGTATCCTGCATTAATTTGTACGGGTATCGGCGATCTGTATGGTCCGCACGTATTTGAGGGTATACAGAATGCTGGGGAACTTATCTCTATGAGTAATATGCCACCTACAGCATCTGAGTTCTTCCCTCTTACACCTGATAAACGACGAATGGCTACGATCCTAGATGTTACTCCCAGTATGTGGGCTACTGCTAGTGATATTGCTAAGAATCTTTGGAATACTTTACGAGTACCTGTGATGGGTGGTGTTGGTCAGCAGAATGTCATTGCTATCACAATCGGAAGGTACACTGAGTAGATGTGGTATGTATTTATTCCAGCTATGTTAGCATATGTTATTTTTTTAGCGATATACTTTGATAACGGAAATGAACCTTAGATGATAGAAACTATATTACCATTCTTAACGCTTGCTCTTGGTTACTTCTTAGGCATGTATCCCTATCGTAAATTAGATAAATCCATTGTCCAGATCACTGGTGCAACACTAGATAAAGTAGATAAGCATATGGATACTATCACTCAATTCGCACATACGTATAGTGGGCTATCTGTCAGTTTGATTAATCAATTAAATGCACGGATACCCGCGTCGTATCAAGCAACTGATCAGCCTCATACTGAGCCAGAAATGACACCAGAAGAGTATATCGATTCGATTTCCGGTGGACTCCCTTAATGCATTTATATGAGATAAAGAAAAATAAAAAAGAGTCTATAAAGGATTTCGTACTTACTCGATTCAAAGAGAATCGTGAGGAAAGGGTCGAACTCTATAGATCGTGGATGCTTAATCTAGCATGGACGCGAGGTTATCAAAATGTAGATTTTGATAAAACCAGACGACAATACATACGGCCTACAAAAGAATCATGGCGACCACGATTAATAGCGAATATAATGCTTCCGATTATGCGGAAGACACTGGCAAAACTGACTTACATTCATCCAGTATGGGATGTAATACCAGCTACTCCAGACGAACAAGATATTGCTATTTCGCAAACTTCGACGAGACTACTTCGCCATTACTGGGATACAATGGATATATCCCTGAAACTGGTCCGCCTACTATCTTGGCAGTCAATTTGTGGTAATGCATTTTTCAAGGTAGGTTGGGATTCTACACTAGGCAAAGATATAGATTATGATGCACAACTAATTGAATCTGGTGTAATGCAGCAGTTAATGGAGGTAATGGGTCTCCGTGAAATTCCGAAGAAAGTTAAAGTTAAAGAAGGTGATGTTTTTACTGAAGTTGTATCACCATTCAATATTACAACTGATGACAATGCAGCTGTGTTGCAAGACGCAGACTATATTATTGAATCTTCGATCCGTTCGAAAGACTGGATCGTAGAGAAGTTTGGTAGAAAGTGGGATAAGTTAGTTGAGAAAGAAGAGTCAGAGATAACACTCTTTCCTTCAGTATATAATCATGGTGAGAAACGTGGTCCTAGGAAAGGTGTATTAGTACATGAATTATACGTAAAGAACACTGGATTATTTAATAAGGGTATCCATGCAATCTTTGGAAACACTGAGCAACTCTATTGTGGTGATTTACCATTTCAGCATGGTCAGCTTCCCTATGTACATTTTACAGAAATTTATGATCCAGGGAATTTTTGGGGCACATGTGTAACTGAACAGATCAGGCCTAGTCAAGCTGAATATAATCGTATCAAGTCGGGTATTGTTGAGCAAATTAACCTAATGAGTAAGATACCCTGGCTTGTACCTTCACAAGCTGGAGGTAATGCTGCAAATATTAGTAATCGACCTGGCGAAATCATAACTTATAATTTTCCGTATAAGCCAGAACAAGGTGATCTCAAGCCGATTCCTGCATACGTAGAACGGATGCTAGACCGTGTATTAGCAGATATACAAAATACAGCGAGTAGTCATGATAGTAGCGAAGGAAAAGGTGAACCTGGATTACGGTCTGGCAAAGCTGTCTTGGCTTTGCAGGAAGCAGACGACTCTATTTTCGGCCCTGTACTCCTTTGGTTCGATGACCGTTTATCTTATACCGGACGGCTCATTCTTCAAACCATTTGTCAATTCTCGACGGAAGAAAGAGTTTTGCAAATCACGGGTGAATTTAATGAACTAGAGACTCTCACCTTTACTGGAACAATGCTTAAGGGTAATAATAACGGCGACTATTTCAAAGTTCGAGTTAAAACTTATGGTCGCCAGATTATGTCTCGTTCAGGAAGAAATCAATTAGCACAAACATTAGTTGAGAGTGGTTTGCTCCATCCAATTAATGATCGTGAACAATTGTTAGGGATTCTTGGTGCTGCTGACATTATGTCAGTATACGATAAGAATGCCAGTGACAGGGCAAGACAGTGGAGAGAAATACAAACGATTATTTCTACACAACAGCCTGTGCCTGTAGCACCAGCAGAGAATCATGATGTTCATATATTAACAGTAAAGAAATATATTAGTAGTAATCGTTGGGATCAACATCCACCAGAAATTAAACAACTAGTTATTCAACACTGGCAAGATCATGTGAAGCAGCAGTCTTTTGAAGCTGTTATGCCTCAACTGTTCGCTCAACAATTAATAGGAGCTGTTAATGGACCCGGTAACTCAAACGCCTCCGGCAGCACCGGCACCGGCACCGGAAACGCCCCCGCAGGCTCCGCCCCAACCGGCGGCTAATCCTGCACCAGAGTTTATTGAATTACGAACTATGTCTGGTGAGGTAGTTAATCTTCGACCAGAAGAGTTTTATGGTGTTGCACAGTACGGTTATACGAAATTTCAAGAGGAACAAAATAATAGAAATAAACCTCAGAATAATAATAATACAGAGCCAGTTGAACTTACAACTGAGGATAGACTAGTTCAGTTACAACAGAAGATTGAATCTCTTGAACAAGGTAACGTACAAAGAGAACAACATAATCAGGTATTAAATACACTCGCTAAATTAGCTGACAGTAAAGAATTAACAAAGACTAATACTAAATTCGCTGATATGGCTGGTGCGTTATCGTTAGCACAATTGAATCTTAATCCTAGACTTAATCTCGAAAAAGTTTATAACGATACTGTTAAACTTTTTGAAGAGGTTATTGCATCGCAGTCCGCAGCGAAAGTGGAAGAAGAAGTAAAAAAAATCGCTATCAATAACAAAGTACAACATTCAATGATTCCTTCTATTCGTGGTTCTGGTGGGACTCCTCCTATTGATAACTCTAAAAAATATACTCCTGAAGATGTAAATACAGGTGTTTCACGACGTGCATTAGCCGAATTAGTTGCCCGTCTTTCAACGGAGTAATGTAAGTGGCAGGTTTAGCTTCACCCGAATTTGTAAGTGCAATGAAGGAATTCTATCTTGGCCCACTTAATCAACAAGTGGTCAAGGCCCACGTGTTCTTGGATAGAGCACAGAAATCATCTGAGTATGTTAATGGTGAGTATGCTTATGTGCCATTAATTACTGGGCGTAATCCTGGTGTTGGTTCGCGAGCGGATACTGCTGGTGTTGGTCCGTCTTTACCGGATGCTGGTCGTCAGACCTATAATGCAGCTACATTTAAGATGACACTGCATTATGCTCGTGGACAGATTTCTGGTCCGGTTATGCGTGCATCAAAGACTAGTGCTGGTGCGTTTGCACAGGCATTAGACGTTGAGATGCAGGGTATTATGGAGACTGTGCCTGAGGATTTGAATCGTCAGATTTGGTCCTATGGTCATGGTCGTGCTGCTACGTTGTTAACTACGTCTGCGTCTGGTGTTACTTTCAGTATGGATGCGACCTCTCACTTTAATGTTAAGGTGGGTGATCGTGTACACTTTGCTGATATTGCTGCTGGTACTGGTTGGGCACCTGCTACTGGTACGACAGTAGCAGCGATTACTCGTGATTCTGCTGCGGGTGTTCATCAAATTGTATTAACTGCGGCTACTGGTCGTACAGTTACGACTGCTGCTGATGCACTTTATTTTGGTGCGGGGGCTGCGTCATTAACCGCTGCTGATGTTTCTCGTGCTACTGAAATGTTTGGTATCCCAGCATACGCGGGTACTGGAAACGTTGGTGCTGAAGAAACTACAGTAGCCGCCGCTGGTGAGTTTGTTCACGCCAATCTTCAGTTCGGTAATATTGACCGTACGGCTGCGGCTAATGCTTCGTGGCGTGCTCAGTGGTTACGTAATCCAGTAACTCCTGGCACTAATCGTGCATTGACTAATACTGTACTGCAGCACGCTTGGCTTACTGCTATCACAGTTGGTGGTGCGGATAGTAAGTCGATTGAAATTTTTACTAATCCTGGTCTCTGGATGACTCTTGGTCTGTTGCATATCGGCGATCGTCGATATAGTGATTATCAGGATACTCTTGAGGGTGGTTGGGAATTCCTTAAGTATAATGGTTCTAAGGTATTCTACGATCGCGATGCTCCTCGTGATATCATGTGGTTCCTTAATATGAAGGACGTACTCATTCTTTCTCAGAGTGGGTATGAATTCATGGATGAGGATGGTGCTGTTCTCTTCCGTGTTGCTAACAAGGATGCTTACGAATTCACTCTTTACAAGGATATTCAGTTAGGTGCTAAGCGTTGCAGCACTGCCGTCCGGTTAGATGATCTGACGACTGCTGCGAACATTGAAGCCACTATCTAAAGGAGGTTTCAATGATTTCTGATAGAAATGTCGGTTGGATACGTAAACGAGAGTATTATACATACTACGATTTACGTTCATTAATTACTCGTGCTGAAACTGGTACACTTACAGAAGGTCAAATTTTAGCGAATCCTGTTGATACTTCTTTAGCTATGCTAGAGATTAGTACATTAGGATTAGTTGGTATTACTTTTACGGCTGCTGGTAAGTTACTCCAAGGTATTATGAAATTACCTACAGACCTTGATCCAGGGTACCCTGTAGGTTTTCGTGTAAATTGGTCTAATACTGGTGCTGCTGCTGCTGGTCGTGGTGTAACTTGGTTACTTCTTGCTGATGCTATTAAAAAGGGTGCAGTCTTTGCGGCTGCTACAACTGCTCTCAATACAGTGATTGCTGAATCATTAGTTACAATTGCTAATGGTAATGAATGGTCTCCTCGTGGTATCAAAAATAATTTGGGTGTTACTCGTGGTGATATTGAAGATGGTGTTAATTTAAGTATTGTATTAGAAGCGGATGTTGTTGATGCTTCTGTTGCTGGTGTGAATTTCTTAGGTATTGAATTAGACTATGCTGTCTGTGCTTGCGTTGGTAGTGGTAATGAGATTGACAACCCTCTTTCAGCAAGTGGTTTATGATAACAGACCACAATATAGCATGGTTTAGGAAACGGTTGTATCTTAATTGGTTTGATCTCCATGCTTTCATTATTGCTGAAATAGATGAAGCTGGTGCTGCTAACTTTGCTCAGGGTGAATTGATGCAAACAATCCGCCCTGATATTGATGGTGGTACAATTGAAGACCCTACTAGTTATATTACTGCCGTAGGTGCTGGTGCTGAAGGAGAAGGTTTAGCATTTAATTTAGTATTGAATGGAGCAGTATCTAGATTTTTAGACGGTAGTATTCCAGTACCATATGATCTTAACCCTAATTTTCCTATTGGTGTAAGAATCAATCATATACTTCCAAATTTTCCTGCTACGATTACTTATCAATTTAATTATACTTTTGTAAAACGAAATGTTGTTGTTGGTACTGATACACCAAGTGCAGCAAGACGATTGAATTTTACTGCTCAAGATAATGTATTAAATAATATGGATAATTCATGGACGAATCGATTAACATTTGATCCTCGTCCTTTTATTAATCGTGCTGATGTTGAGAATCGAGCACAATTAATGATTCAATTAGTTGTTACTGGTACTGTCGGGCAGTATTTCCAAGGTCTTGAATTAGATTATGTTCCTCAACGATGTGTGGGACAAGGTTCGGATATTGATTGTCCGGTAACAACATTGGGGAGGAATTAAAATGAATGATCGTAATTTTGGTTGGATACGTAAGCATAGATACTGGAATTATTTAACACTTCATGGTCTTGGTCCTGGTATTACTATTAATGAAGGTGGTGCTGAAGCATATAATCGTGGTGAATTACTTATGGGATCGGATTATTCTGACCCATTTGTACCTAATGTTTATCTTCGTAATTTACAAGCTACACGTTCTTTTGCAACTGGCTTAGAACTTTTTGGTAGTAATCGTTTTCGCCTCGGCCCTATTTATGATATTGATTATACTAAACCTGTTGGGTTATCTTTTTCTTGGGTCCAGAATGCAGTAACAACTCAAGGTGTTGTTTGGACGATTGTTGCTCAGTATATACCAGTAAATTCAATTATTATTGGTGGAGAAGTCCCACTTTTTAGCGGTAATTTACCTAAAAGTTTTGCTAATGGTGCTGCTTATGAGAATCTTTGGACACCACGTTTAGAAATAAAAGGTTTTATACCAAGTAAAGACCTTTTAGAAGGTACTTTTTTGGATATTCAACCTTTATTAGTACCAGATGGTGGTATTACTAACCCTTTACTACGTGGTATTGAATTTGATTATGTACCTAGACGTTGCAGTGGTGACCAGTGTGAGGTCAATTTACTAAGGACCTCTGAGGTATGATATGCGATAGTGAAATTCAATGGCGACGTAAACGTAAATACCACCAATGGTATGAACTTAATGGATTAGTAACTGCACCTTTTAATGAGGCAGGTGCAGCAATCTTTGCTAATGGTGCTTTATTACAGTCTTCAGTATTGGCTGGTGGCGATACAATTACATCACCGTCCGTTCGTATGAGTTCACTTGTAGCTTCTGTATGGAATTTACAATTCAAAGATGCTGGTAAAAAATTCTATGGACGGATTCCTTTACCCTATAATATTGACCCACAATTTAATATTAGCTTAAGAGTTAATTGGTCAATGGAAGGTACCACTGCTGGTACTTTACTTTGGAGTATATATCAAGCCCCTATTATAAAAAGTGAAAGTTATCTTTCAATAGCTGGATTAGAAATTGCTGGTAATTTGAAAACAATGACCAGTGCTCATAGTGGTAATTTATCAACAGATATTAATATGTGGTCTACATATAATAACTTTAGGTTACGTTTAAGTAATAATGGTAGATTGCTTAATAGAGATGATATTGAAAATGGTGCTAGCTTACAATTTTCTATTAGTCCTACAGATCAATCAGGTACAACTGGTGTAATTGTTTTATTAGGTTTAGAACTTAGTTATACTCCTATATACACAGTTGGTATGGGTATGCAACAAGAGGCATTGCTAGTATGATTATAACTGAATTTAAGTATGGACAACGTAATGAATTCAGGTTAATCACTAGCAATTATCCTGATGAGGTACGAACTGCACTAGCAGAATTTGATAAGACTTTATTACTGCTTTGGAATTTAGATGATAATCAGTGGGAAGTATACAGGATTAAGTCTCGTGGTGGTGTGTCTGCTGATGATGTGATTCATTGGCAATTAAGTTATCCTCATGCTATCACGTTGGATTTAATTAACTATCTCAAGAAGAAGGATACTAATCCTAGTGGTTATTTAGATACTAAAGAGATGTTTAAGAAATGGTTTAATCTCATAAAAAAGAATACTGATCTACGTTTGTATAGACAAGCAACTATCCGTGAAGCTATTATTAATAATGCTCAGTGGTATACTAGACGATTAGGGGCTTGTACGGATCAGATTGCTGTTCCTGTCACTGTTGGTTACAATAAGAAAACAGGAAAAAAAATAATGGCGGTAAAAAATGTATAGTTTATTCAAACCGCAAGGTGGCTTGAGAGTAGACAACCGAACGGGTGCTGGTATACAAAACAGCCCCATTGGTGAATTAGATGATAAGTGGATTTTGCTTAGAGCTAGTGCTCTTTTTAATACTACACCTGGAACAGACGTTGCACTAGCTTTTGCTGCTGTAGATAATGAATTAACACCAGGTCAATTAGATGTTTCTGGTTGTACTGGTATTACTTTTATTGTTAGCATAACGGGAATGACAACTGGACCGTTGTCAATAATTCCTAAATTTACTGATTTGAATTCTGGAATTAATGCTGAGTTATCTGTACCTGTCGGTGCGGCTGTTGTTGGAATTATAAAACCAGCAGATTATCGTAATTACAGACCTCGTTTTACTGCTGCTGGTGTATATATTTTTAATTTACCAGTTCCAGCATGTAAGTATATGAAGATATTTCTTAATGTAGCTGCTGGTGATGCAACATTTAGTTTGTATGTAGCACGTGGTTGGCAAAATTATAATCTTAACCTAATTTAATGCAAACTATTCTGCCAGTTTATCCGGTTATGCCACCAATAGACAATCATTGGATTGTACCTTATGGTAATAGCTCAGCTACTACATCACTATCTGGTGGTGGTAATCATATAAATCATTTACCGTTGTATATTGCGTCTCCTTGTCAGTTAGTAGAAATTGGTTGCCGAACTACTGTTGCTGCCGTTAGTGCTCAATCAATTGTAGTTGGTCTATACAAAGTAAGTCAGAATAGCAATTATCTACCTTTAATCTTACTTACACCTAATGATAAAGTAATTTCTTTACAAGGGGCAACTGGCTATAAATCTGTTGCTATTACTGCTGACCTTGATACTGGATGGTACTGGTTATCATATGGACAAGAATTAGCTGTTACAGGAGCAACTGTAATACGTATACCAGCAATACCCCAAGGTTATCTCCTACCTTATGATGTTAATATTGCTGCTTCAGCAACAACTGGTTTACAAACAACTGGGTATACTTATGATGGCATACTTCCAGATATTACTGATCCAATAGCAATGCCAACAGTTATGTTAACAACATTTGGAATTATTCGCATGATGGCAAAGGTAAGAGTACGATGAATTTAGGTGAATTAAGAACGCTCTTACAGCTTAATCTCAGTGATCCTAATGGGGATATCTTTAATACTGAGAGATGCCGTATTCTACTTAATGCTGCGTACAGACATTGTTATAATAAAATACTTTCCGATGGCGAGTCTTTTGTTAAAGAAGATCAGGATATAATCTTTACTGCTAATATACAAGAGACTGTTTTCACTAGTAGTGTGCAGAGAATCTTTGTTGTGCGTGATAGTGACGGTTGTATTATACCATTACGTGATGAAATAAATGCAATATCTTCTTTAATACCTTGTGTATATAGAAAAAATCAATCACTAGGTTGGTTTACTCTACCACTATCTACATTCACAGTGACAGTGACAAGTGCTCCACCTGTTAGTCAGTTCTCTTCAACTGCAAATGATAATACTGAGATCAATGATATCCCTGCTGAATATCAGGATATCGTTATTACATGGGCTACACGTCTAGCTTTGGGTAAAGACGAACAGTCTGTTAATTACTGGCAAGATACTTTTGATCAGCAATTTATGGCTATGATGAGTCAGTTAAAACCACACTTAGCTGTGGGGCATACAGTCGCTGATGTCGATTATTAAAGTAAACAGATTCAAGGGTTATAGCTCGCAACGCGAATCACTAATGCGTGATCCTGCGAAGCTAGCTCGTTGTGAAAATTTAATTATACATAAAGGATATCTTCGTAATTTACCTTATCCTAAAGATATTGTTGAGTCTTCTTTTTTATATAAAATTCAGTTAGTCAATTTCGAAAACTTTGTCTATGTATTACGTTATGTTAGAAATTTTATAACTGGTGAAGGAGGATTTTTTGTATTACAACCAGATCATGTAGTTGTTGGTTTTACGTATGGTTCACCTGATATCCGTACTATCTTTAGAGGACAGGCTGGTTTTACTTTTGGACAATTACAATCTTCTCCGTATGAACCAATACATGCTAATATAGTACAGTTTGGTAATTTTGTTTATATACTTAATATCTCAGCATTACCTGAAACATCACCACTACCATCTAGTAATGAGTTCTATCAATCGTATCCACGAATGGCAAAACTGAGAGTATTATCTCAGGATTCTTTACCACAAGAGAATATCTTTTTTGCAGGATTACATAGACCAGAACGTATAGAAAGTTCTGGCACTAGTGGCGGTGGATCAATTGTTGCTGGTACGTATGGTTTTGCTTTTAGTTTCAAGCATAAACTTATTGGGATATTTAGCGGTGTTCAGTACGATGTTATTTCAGAAGGTGACAGAGTAGAAAGTAATGCAACACGTGACTTAGAAGATGATACTCATACATTTGGTGGAGGCAATGGTACAATTGTTTATCGTTTGTATTTGCCTTTTGGTTATACAAATTTTGAGCCTGGGGTTGGTTATATTGTTCTGTATGTTAGGACAGTGGATCAGGCATTCTACTATCAAGTTGAAGAGATAGATATCACTAACCGGACTAAAGTAACTGCACCAGTAACGGATGTCAATGGTCGGGTTTATGTTGATATTACATTATCAACACCACTAACTCAAGACACAAATATTGTTGCTGAGTTTGATAAGCGACTTACACCAAATGCTTCAGCACACGCGATCTTATTTAAAAATAGAGCATACTGGTGTAATGCTAAATTTGGTAAATCAATACAATTTTGGTCACCTGCACAACTACAATATAGTCAGTTAGTTTTAGCGGATGGCCGCGAAGCTAATTATATTGAAGGAGCATTGCTTGTAGGGAAACAGGAAGAAGGTTTTACTGGGGTTATTGAGTTTCAAAGACAATTAGTATTATTTAAGGAAAGTGAAACTCACGTATTATCAGATGATGCAACACTAATTGGTCCAACAATATTATTTGAAGATTTAGGTAGTGTTAATCTTCATCATGGTAAAGCCCAAATAGTTATTGAAGGTAAACTCTATTTTGGTTGCAAGAACAAGATTGGTATCTATAGATTTGATGGACAAACTGATCCATTATTAGTATCAAGAGATATCGAAGAGGACTTAGAGAACTTAGATAGTGAAACTTTTAGTACTATGACCTTTTATCATGATCCACAAATAGAAGTTCTCTATGTGGTTTGTGGTGAAAAAACAAATACTAATTTAAAGACTCATGTTTTCATTTATCATTATAATGAGATACAGGAAGATGGCGTTGGTGTCTGGACTAAGTATAATCCTAGTCGTTTTATAGATACTACGAATCAGGATAGACAAGACTATAGACATTTTTTCCAGTCTATGCTTGGTTTGGATGGCCTTACTTACCAGACACAATTAAAAGATGATGGTCTGAATAGTGATATGTACGTCATTGATCCACGATCAGATGATATCCATATTAATTTTGTGGGTTATGACTGGCTAATAGAAACAATCGTTTTTGATTTAAATGATGTTCTTCGAGAGAAGTATTGGAAACTAATAAAGCTAGAATCCTCCTATTTTCTTAGACCTGCGAAGTATAATATGGATAGTAATAGTAGACCTCTACAGATTATTTCAGAAAACTTAGAGACTAGTTCAGTAACTAAGATTATGACTATTACTGGTACAGTTGCTCTAGAGAGAATACTTAAACAATGTAGTATTCGTATACGACCTAATAGAGCAAGTGACCCACAACGTATTGTGGTTCAGCCAGTTATACGCAGGCCATTCAAAATAAATGGAATGTTGTTGGATGTATATCCACGAGGTAGACGCTAATGGCAATGACAACTGAACTTGATGGTAAGATAGTTGTCTCAGAAGCAGGAGTCGGTGGGACACAACAGGCAGTAAATCTAACTTCTGGTTCTATTACTCATGAAACTAAGGGCAGAAGATTCTTAGCGTCTAGTGCTGTACCTGTTGCTAATGCTTTAGATATGGGTGGTATTACAACTGGTAAAGGTTGTAAATTTATTTGGCTTCGAGCACGTGATAATAATAACGCTGATGCCATTATCACGCCAGTAATTAATGGTGTAACTTTTCAAGCTGGATCAGAATTTATTTATGCTTGTAGTAAAGGAAGCGGCCAGACTATTACTACTGTCTCTGTTATTCCAGAAGTTACGACAGATATGAATGTGGATTATATTTTTACAGCGTGATATATGGCAAACACAGCAACAGTTAATGGGTCAATTTCAGTAATAGATGCTAATAATGAGTTATTAGCGGCGTATACGTTAGCAATGAACTCTGGTAGTTTTAATGTAGTAAAAGCAAATACTAGGGAAATTGCACCAAATACTACGGTTACATTAGATATAACAGGTATTAGTGCTGCTCGTTTTGTATGGGTGCGTAGCAGAAGCTCTGCAACTGGTTTAGATAAATCAGTGTTAGTTACATTGAATTCAGTAACTAACTCTAAACCATCAGTTAATTATCTTCATCAAAATAGTGATGATCCTGCTACTACATCTATTACTTCTGTTCAAGTTTTTGCTAAGAATGATGGTGTGTCTACCACTATTGACTATGTCCTCGGTGGTTAATGGCGATACAATATCCTGGGCGTAGTAGAGGAAAAGACAGAGCTAATTTAGATGAGTTAGTCTATGTAAACCCATATCAGTTCTTTTTATTCTATTTTGATTTCAATGATATTGTTGCTAAGCCACTATTAATACTTCCTAAAGATGCAATGATATGGACGGATCAGGTAAACATAATTGAAAAATTTAATGGTACACTACCTAATTTGAATATAGGAACGAAAGATAATCATGTGGCTGTTGGATTTACTCCTGTGCATGTAGTTGGACCGCATCGTTTATTAACTCGCAATACTACAATATACTTTAATATCCTGACTGAAGAAACTGAAATTTTTAAGGGAATTACGCATCAATCAGGCGGAACACAAAGTGCACAAGGTAGTGGGTGGTGTGTCCTTCATTACCTTTTAACGAGATAATACAATGCCACCATTCCAATACGGATCACGATCACCATTATTCAATACTGGACGGAATCTTGGACAGAATCTATTTAGTAGTTGGTTCAAGCCACCTACTCAACAAAATTATGTGAATCCTAATAAACAAGCAGAGAATGCACCTACATATCCGATGCCACCAGGGGCCTCACCTTATGGTACTATTGGGCCATTAGGTAGTTTCAATCCACAAATAAATGCGTTCGATCCTAAGTATCAGCCCTTTGTTGCAGGTGCTTTTCAAGGTATTGAAAATACTTTAGGGTATAATCAAGGTTTAGTTGGAAATGCACAGCAAAATTTAGCAAGGTTAACCGCTGATCTGTCTCAGCTTTATGGTAATCAATTAACAAAGAGTAATCAGTTAGCTAATCAATTTCAAGGTTCCTATGGTCCACTGATTAATCAAGCACAAACACAGATGACACTGGACCAGAAAGCATGGGATGAATTAATCGGACAAGCATCACTAGCAATGCCTGTTGATCCATATTCGAATGAGATGCTTAGACAGGCGATGGGTAGTATCCAGAATAATACAACTGGTGCTGTACAGAGTGGGCTACCACAAATACAGCAAGCTTTTGCTAACAGAGGATTATTGAATAGTACACAAGCTGCTGGTGCTGAACAATCATTCAGACAACAAGCATTAACAGACCAGCAGGGATTGAATTTAGGTGCTGTGCAAAATCAGTTAGATACGAATGTCGCCGCTAATCAACAGCGAAATAATATACTAGGACAATTACAGAGTGGTCAGACACAAGCAAGACAGCAGAGTCTAGGTATTATTGGTGGATTGCAGGGACAGATGATGCAAGGAATCCTTGGTGCTCAGGGATTGGGTAATGATTTGACGGGTCAGTATGGTAATACACTAGCAGGATTAGGTGGGATTAATGCTAATCTAGGTGTACTGAACAGACTTGATCCAGCACTACTTGCTGACATCAGTTCAGGATTGTTAGGTACTAAATTAGGACAAGAGAATCAGCAGGCATTGCTAGCACTTAGTCAGCAGATAAGTGCTAATCAAACACCGAGTTGGGGCGATCAAATTGCAGGATTAGCTGGTTTCTTCCCTGGTGCTCAAAATATTGCACCTTGGTTAGGTATTGCTGGCACTGCATTAAATGCTTTTGCACAACGACCATATGGCACACAAGGACAATTTAATCGTGTGTACTAAATGTTGGCAAGTAGTTTCTATTATCGGACAATGGCTGGACCGAGAAGGTCATGATCTATGTCATGATAGTAGTGATGTAATAATCGCTATAGCTAAGTTATATAAGATAGATATGACATTGTTTGATATCAAAAAGAAAATTGGTAAAGTAACAGAACCTGAATTTAGAGCAGCATGCGATCAGTATTGTAAGGAAATTTTCCATGCCAGGACTGTTTGATTTTGGAGCACAGCAAACCCAGGCTGGTTCTATATATGCGAATTTACAAACGCAAGCTGCTCAACAAGATCGTCAATTACGACAGATCGAACTAGAGAATTTTAAGCAGCGTTTGTTTCAGATGTACCAGATTGAAGAACAAAAGAAAGCTGAGAAGAAAGCTAGACGTAGAAAATTACTGACACTTGGTCTTGGTGGTGCTGCTGGTGCTGTTGGTGGATTGGCATTGGCACCTGGATTAGCTACTTCATTAGCTGCACCGGGATCAGTAGGAACTTTAACTGGTGGTGGTATGGGACAGTATTATGGTCTAGGTTCTTTAATGGGTGCTAGCACTGGTTTTGGTATTGGCAATCAGTTCGGAGGATAATTATGCCGCCATTTCCTAATCAAGAATTACAGCAAGGTGCATTGTTATCTGCATTACAACAGCAGTTGCAGGGTAGACAGTACAATGCATCGCGGCCTCAAGGTAATGGTTTAGAAAATTTCCAATTATTCGCGGGTATACTAAATAACTTTGGTAATCCGAATGCATTACCACAGACACTAGGATTGATTCAAGAACAACGCAATCGTCGTGAGGACAATGCTAGGAATGATTTTCTCTTAGAGACTAAACTCTTAGAAACAAAACTACAGGCAGCACAAGACGATATCAAATTACGAAAGCAATTAATTAATTTTGATCTAGAAAAACGTTTAGCTGAACAAGGTTTAGAACGGGGTGCATTTAATCTACAACAGGATAAGGCTACTGCACCATTAGAGTTACGACAGAAGCAGGCAGCAGCCGAAGGTGCTGAGTTTTCTTTAGGCGAGGCTAGAACGCTTGCACCAATTAAACGTAGACAAGAAGAAGCACAAGCTAGTAAAGCTGAATCTGATTTAGCATTAGC